>ERZ835762.29-NODE-29-length-196974-cov-17.194126_pt1 | contig 196974 bp, 180 predicted proteins | sample MGYA00519687_ERZ835762 | MGnify/ENA primary metagenome ERZ835762 (study PRJEB31850, sample SAMEA3708783) | human gut metagenome | biome: human gut; feature: human-associated habitat; material: faeces | place: China | collected 2014 ... | reverse complement strand
TCGGTGGGCGGCTTCATCATGCCTTATTACACATCTTCCCTCTGAACCCGTTTTGGGTTTGGAGGGATTTTTTATGTGCTGGTCTGCTTCAGCCACCCCGCTGCTTATCCAAAGCAGCAACTACCTACATAATTTCATACAGGAATGAGGATAGCCTCTCAAAAAAATCTTCTGCTGTTGGTGGTACTCTCACGCCCCTAATGTAGAAGTTTTAGCTCTACAGCATAGTTCTTATTTTTCTTACTGCCGCAAAGGTTTAACAGCCTTTGCGGTTTTTTGTTTGTCGATATTTGTCGGAAAAAAGGACAAGCCTTCTTCCGGTATCGGCTGCCGTTCTCCGCCCTTTCCAATCTGAGTTTTCAAACAAATCAGATTGGAGGTAAGGAAAATGGCATATAACCATGGAAGAGCAGAGCGCAAATGGAAGCTCTGGAAAGAGAAAGAAGAAAAGATTTTAAGAGACAGCGGTGCTTCTGAAGATATGATTGAAGCAATCCGTCTCTATGACCGTCAGGCATTTAATACAGACAGACGCTATTATGAGCGTGTGCAGGAAACAGGTACATACCTTGATACTGTTGCAGCATCCACAGATCAGGCAGAACCAAAAACAGTACAGGACTTCCTGGATCGTATTGAAAATCAGGAATTGTAACATGTGCTGATCACCGTGGACAGGCTTACCCTTCAGATCGTTCTGATGAAGATCCAGGGGTATAGCACTCATGAAATAGCCAGGTATCTGAAGATTACCGAAAAGGCGGTTTACAGGCATATGGACAGGCTGAAAGAAAAAGTGAAGAAGATCTTCGAGTAGTTCATGATAATCACAAAGCAGGGTGTGAGAACAAACTCCACCCTGCTTATCATTTATTAGAAAAAATGAAACTTTTGTCAAAACCAGTATTTAAAAATTTTATCAGTAATAAAGTACAGAATGCTGTTTGGATTGCTATTTTTATGCAACTATTTCTTGTTGCTCTTGACAAAATAATTTTTAGAGACTAAAATTATAACAGTGTTATATATCACTGTTATATAGGAGGTGTGCAAAATAAACGGAAATGGAACGACTTTAGAAAATATCCACCGGGCAGCGAAAGCAGAATTTTTAGAAAAAGGATATAAAGACGCTTCCCTGCGGAATATTGTGAAATCCGTGGGAATGACTACCGGAGCCTTTTACGGATATTATAAAAGTAAAGAAGAACTTTTTGAAGCCATCGTTGGTGAGCATTACGAATATATTCTCAAACGTTTTATAAAGGCACAGCAGGAGTTCGCCGAACTACCAGCTGCCCAGCAGCCGGAAGTCATGAGTGACATTTCGGGGCTTTGTATGTACGATATGCTCCATTATGCGTACGAACATTTAGAGGAATGTAAACTGATCCTCTGCTGTTCGGAAGGAACAAAATTTGCCGGGCTAATTGATGAAATGGTGGAGATTGAAGTGGAAGGGACTCATGCCTATCAGGAGGTTTTAAGGAAGCTTGGAAGGCCCTCTCCGCATATCGATCCTTCGCTGGAGCATATTCTGATCACCGGAATGTTTCATACCTTTTTTGAATTGATCATCCACGAAATGCCGCTCAAAGATGCCGAAAACTACGTCAGAGAAATGCGCGCCTTTTATACAGCGGGATGGATGAAAATTATGGGGCAGTAATGCCTTATAATTTTTGCTTGATAGTTAGCTGAAACTAATCTAAATTCGGATATTGTAAGAACATAGACGTGTTCTCTTTATCATAAACACAAAGAAAAGGAGGAATTTTTTTGAAAAAGCAATCCAATTTATCACGCCTGCTGGAAATTGCAGGCAGCCATAAGTACCTGACCTATGCTTCCTGGGTGCTTTCTGCGATCAGTGCCCTGATTGCTCTGGTACCATTCTATTACATCTGGAAAATGATCAAGGAAGTATTGGAGGTGGCACCGAATTTTGACCAGGCACAGAACCTGACCGGTAATGGCTGGATGGCAGTATTGTTTGCGGTTATAGCGGTGCTTGTCTACATAGCAGGGCTGATGTGTTCCCATTTGGGAGCATTTCGTATTGCCACAAACCTGCGTATCCAGACCATGGAGCATATTGTTAAGTTGCCTCTTGGGTTTGCCGAGAGTTTTGGCAGCGGAAAACTGCGCAAGATTGTCAACGAATCCAGCGCAGCCACCGAAACCTATCTCGCCCATCAGCTTCCCGACAGAGCCAATGCCATTGCAACCCCCTGCGGTCTTTTGGTGCTGTTGTTCGTGTTTGACTGGAGACTGGGACTATTGAGTCTTGTTCCGGTTGTGCTGGGGTTTCTGATCATGATGGCAATGACCGGAAAGCAGATGCAGGAAAAGATGAAAGAATACCAGAATGCGCTGGATGATATGTCCAATGAAGCGGTAGAGTATGTCCGTGGGATTCCGGTGGTAAAAACCTTTGGCCAGACGATCTTTTCCTTTAAGAAGTTTAAAGACTCCATTGACCGGTATAAAGTATGGGTGATTGCTTATACCAGGCAGCTTCGGACACCGATGATGTTCTATACAGCTGCGATCAACGGCGTTTTTGCCACACTGATTGCCGGAGGACTGTTGCTTACGCAAGACGGTGTAACTTCCGGTTTCTTACTGGATCTTATTTTCTATATCATCATTACACCGGTTATTTCTGTCACACTGACACGCATTATGTTCCAAAGTGAAAACGCCATGATCGTAGACGACGCTTTACAGAGAATTGACAGCGTTTTGCATTTGAAGCCTCTGGAGGAAACGAAACATTCAAAGCATCCTCAAAACGCTTCCGTGGAACTGAAATCGGTTCATTTCAGCTATGATGGAGAAAAAGAAGTATTAAAAGATATTTCACTGACCATTCCTGCAGGACAGACGGTAGCTTTTGTAGGTCCATCCGGCGGTGGAAAAACAACCCTTGCCAACCTGATTTCCCGATTCTTTGATCCCCAGAGCGGAATGGTAAAAATCGGTGGTGTTAATGTGAAAGACATCCCGAAAGAGGAACTCATGAACACGGTGTCTTTCGTATTTCAGAACAGCCGTCTGATCAAGGCATCTATTCTGGAAAATGTGCGTATGGGAAAACCGGAAGCTACCCGTGAGGAAGTTCTGACTGCCCTTCATCACGCGCAATGCGATGATATTCTGGAAAAACTCCCACAGGGTGTGGATACGGTCATCGGTACAAAGGGTGTCTATCTTTCCGGCGGCGAGCAGCAACGAATTGCCATTGCCCGTGTGATGCTGAAAAATGCTCCGATTATCATTCTGGATGAAGCCACTGCCTTTGCTGACCCGGATAACGAAAGCCGCGTACAGGCTGCTTTCTCAAGACTTTCCGAGGGTAAGACAGTGATTATGATTGCCCACAGGCTTTCTACCGTAACAAATGTGGATCAGATTTTTGTCATTTGCGACGGACGGGTTGCCGAGTGCGGAAACAGTCGCGAATTGCTTGCAAAAGACGGTATATTCAGCCGTATGTGGAAAAATTACCAGACTTCCGTGCAATGGAAGGTAACAAAGGAGGTGCAGTGATATGATCAAAAAACTGCAGAAAAAATATGCCCTGTCTGAACAGGGAGCAAAAGACCTGATCAAAGGCTGCCTGGCCTGTGTCCTTCAGAATCTGTCTTTTATGTTTCCGGTGGGACTTTTATATTACCTGGTCAGCGATCTGATGAACGGGGGTGTTCCCGGCGAGAAAATTCCATTTTATGTGGCAGGCTGCGTGGTGTGTATCGGCTTGATTCTGCTGACCACTTTCTTTCAATACAATGCGACCTATTTTGCCACTTACAAAGAAAGCGGTATCCGCCGCATTACCCTGGCAGAGCATCTGCGCAAAATCCCCCTTTCCTTTTTCGGGAAAAAGGATTTAGCCGATCTTACCAGTACCATTATGGCGGATTGCACCTTCCTGGAGCAGAGTTTTTCGCATTTTATCCCTGAGCTTGCGGGTTCGATCATTTCTACAGTTCTGATTTCCATTGGTCTGCTCTTTACGGACTGGAGAATGGCACTGGCTGCCTTATGGGTTCTGCCGGTTGCCTTTGCGATTGTGGGATTTTCCGCAAAGATTCAGGAAAATCTGAATCAGAAAGCCATGGATGTAAAGATGGCCTGCGCAGACGGGATACAGGAGTGCATTGAAACGGTTCGTGACCTGAAAGCGAACAATGCGGAGCAGGCATATTTAAAAGGTCTGGAAAAGAAGATCCGTGCCGTGGAGCATCGTTCCATCCTCAATGAATTCGGTCTTGCTGTTTTTGTGGTTTCCGCATCGCTGGTGCTGAAGCTTGGTATTGCAACGGTTGCGCTGGTGGGAGCTGTTTTGCTCATGCAAGGAAGCCTCTCCGTGCTTACATTCTTTATGTTCCTTCTGGTAGTATCCCGTTTATATGACCCTCTGCAGGGCGCACTCCAGAATCTTGCGGCAGTCATCAGTACACGAACCAACATTGCCCGTATGAATGAAATTCTCGATCATCCGATCCAGCAGGGCAGCGACAGGCTTTCCAATCAGGGGTATGATATTGTCTTTGACCATGTTAGGTTTGCCTACAATACCGGAGAAACCGTATTGAAAGATGTTTCCTTTACGGCAAAACAGGGAGAGGTTACGGCTTTGGTCGGCCCATCTGGCGGCGGAAAAACAACCGTATCCCGGCTGGCAGCAAGGTTCTGGGATATTAACAGAGGAAAGATTACCGTGGGAGGCATGGATGTATCCCGAATTGACCCGGAAACACTGCTTTCTCTGTATTCCATCGTATTCCAGGATGTTACACTGTTTGACAATACGATTCTGGAAAATATCCGAATCGGAAACAAAGACGCCACAGATGAACAGGTCATTGCTGCTGCGAAACTTGCCAATGTGGATGAATTTGCGGAAAAACTGCCGGATGGATGGCATACCAATATCGGGGAAAATGGCTGTGAACTTTCCGGCGGAGAGCGCCAGCGTATCTCTATTGCCCGTGCATTTCTGAAAAATGCGCCGATCATTCTTTTAGATGAAGCCACTGCTTCCCTGGATGTGGAGAATGAAACTCTGATACAGACAGCCCTTTCCCGTCTGATCGCAGATAAAACGGTTCTGGTCATCGCCCACAGGATGCGTACCGTAGCAGGAGCAGATAAAATTGTTGTCCTTTCTGATGGCACCGTGGCAGAAGAAGGATCACCAAAGAATCTGGAAGAAAAGAATGGTGTATATGCCCATATGGTAAAACTGCAGACAGAAAGCCAGAATTGGAAACTTGCGTGAAGAGGCAAAAAGGAGGACTGGTTATGCAAAAATTAGGCGTTTTGGAGGATACCTTGTTTATCCCTATGCTGGGCAGAATCTATGCCAGTGAGCATTGCCCGCAAATTTTATATGATAAAAAAGCATTGGAATTGAAAAAGAAGCTGCCTTCAGGCTTGATCGAACAGAATATGCAGAACCAGTATACCCTCTTGGCCTCTGCTTCCCGGTCTGCCAATATGGATCGGATTATTCGGTCTTTTCTGGAACGCAGACCGGACGGTGTGATTGTTCAGCTGGGCTGTGGTCTGGAAACAACCTATCACCGATGTGATAACGGAAAGGCACACTGGTATGCCGTGGATCTGCCTCATGTGATCGAATACCGGCGAGATCTTCTTCCCGAACCGAAGCGGGAATTTTATATTTCCGGGGATGCCTTTGTGAAGGACTGGATCAAAAAAGTTCGCAATGATGTACTTGATGCTCCTATTCTCGTTACTGCAAGCGGGTTATTTCATTATTTTGAGGAACATAAGGTCATTGCCCTTCTGCGTATGATTGGGCAATTTGGAAATATGGAAGTTGTTTTTGATACGGTGAACAAAAGAGGCATGACCATGATGAAGAAAAAATATATGAAACAGGTCGGCCATGCCGATGCACAGATGTTCTTTTATGTGGATTCAGCGGAAGAACTGGCAGCAAAGATCGGGGGTAATGTGAAGGTGATTGCGGAGGAACCATACTATCGTTATATTCCTAAAAACGACTTAAAGCTATCCACAAAGGTCAGTATGGCAGTTTCTGATCAATTCAAGATGGTGAAGATGATACAGTTGAAATTATAGATACTTTTGCGCGGAAAAGAAAAGAGGTGAAATCTTGTTATGACATATAATAATTGTTACCTCAATCAACTCTACAGTGATTTGCTTTTCAATGAATTAGAGCGAGGATGTATTACTCAAATAAAAATTAAGCACGGGGTGATTTTTTCTAATTGGTAATGAAACTACCAAAAAAACTATTATATAATTAGTTTATATCAACTGATAGGGAGGTGGAAATGAGCATGAGTGAACTCCACAAACCAGAATGGTATGGGGAATATGCTGTAATTAAAAATAAGTATAATGATTATGTTCAAGTGGAGTATAAATGCAATGGAACAGGAAGCCTATATGACTATGACCTTTTCCCTGGTATTGACTTGATTTTTATGGATTTTAATTGTTCAGATATTTTCCATGAGCCTATTCCTAATAAGAATATCATTGAAATCCGGCATTACCAAAAAGGACGTGTTGAGTTTGAGCTAAGAAATAACAAAGTGTTCCACATGAAAGAAGGAGAATTTTGCATTAATGCTCTTGCAAATATTCCTGCGGCGTATTCCTTCCCCTTTGGATATAGTGTGGGGCTAAGCTGTGTGATCGATAAAGATTCTGTCGATGTGCAAACGCAACAATTTTTTTCTTACTACAACATTGATGTTCTAAATCTTGGGCGAGAATTGGAATTAGAAAAAAATTGGTTTTTATGTCGAACACCACAGCGATTGTTGCATATCTTCGATGAATTGTACGCCGCAAAAGGTATTGAAGGGAGAGATTACTTCCGTATTAAATTATTGGAACTCTTTTATCATATCAAACAACTGCGGATTGAAGATCAGTATGAAGCAACATATTATGCCAAGGAACAAATTGAAATTATCAAGCGAATCCGGCAACAGCTTATAGAAAACCTCGACAAAAAAATACCTATAGAAGAACTCTTACAAAGAGAGCCAATGAGCAAAGTCACATTTCAGGCTATTTTCAAACAGATTTATGGCGAACCCCCCTATGCGCATATCAAAAATTACAAAATGAATCTTGCAGCTGTTTATTTGCAGGAAACAGATCAATCTATCACGCAAATAGCTGGTGAACTTGGATATTCAAATATTAGTAAGTTTGCGAGGGCTTTTCAAGAAGTGTTTGGAATGCTTCCAAAGGATTATCGTAAAGTAAAAAAATCAAATTAACTTTTGGGCTGTTTTGGGCGACTGTCTTTTCATTTGGAGTAGTTAGCGGATGCGAACTACTGTATAATAGCGTCGTGGTTAGTTTTAGCTAACCACGACGCTATTATATTTAAGGAGGGTTCTGGAATGGAACAAACGGTAAAGAAAAAAATAGGTGTTCGCGATGTTATGACGATTGCCGCAATGATGGTCATCAATTTCGCGATTGCAATGGTGATTGGTATGGTTACATTGCCTTTCCCGGTAGTATATTTGTACGGTTCCGCTGGAATTGATGCCTTTATTGGAGCAACTTTTTATTTGGTTGCGGCAAATCGCATTAACAAACACGGATTGTTGTTTGCTTGGGCTGCAGTTTATGGACTAATCCAAGGTGTTATGGGTTATATGTTCTTGGTTCCCTATTTCTTGATTGTAGCCCTCATTGCCGAGTTATGCATGGTTGGCAAGAATACATACCGAAGCGCAGTTCGCAACCGAATTGGCTGGATGGTCAACTCAATCGGAAATTTTGTAGGCTGTGCCGTACCGCTGTGGTGGTCTTGGGACAGCTATCAGGAAATGGCAGCAAGCAGCGGTTTTGATGCAAATACCTTGAATATGCAGCTCTCTATGGTGACTTCTCCGGCGCTGATGCTTCTGGGTGTTGTCATTACTGCGGTTCTTGCAATTCTTGGTACATTGTTCGGCCAGCGGTTGCTCAGAAAGCATTTCCAAAAAGCAGGTATTGTAGGATGATGGTCGGAGAAAAAAAGCAAAAACGCATTGACCAGATCGATGGGCGCACAGTTCTTTTCCTTACGCTGTGCGCCTGCATCGTGACCTTTCTTACAACAAGTTTTTTAGGGCATGGTTGTTTTAGCTTTTTGATCTTTTTAATCCTCTGCTGGTTCGGCTTATATAAACAGGCTCTGGGATGCTTTGCGGTCTATTTAGTGGCGATTGTATGGCTGATGATCGAGACAAAATATCAGATCAGCATCCCCTCTCCGCTACTACTCAGCATGATTTACAAGCTGTTGCTTCCCGCTATGCCAGCTTATCTTCTGGCTAAAATCCCGTCCGGGAAACTGACAGCCAGCCTGCGAAAAATGCCGATTCCTACCCGTATCATGCTTGTATTGATTGTCATGCTCCGGTTTGCTCCTACTGTGCTACATGAATTTGGAGAAGTCAGGGAGGCCATGAAAATTCGTGGTTTCTTAAAATCGGTTGGCAATGTTTTGAAACACCCAATGGATACATTGGAATATGCCATTGTCCCGATGGTATTTCGCTCCTTAAAGATCGCGGACGAGTTAGCCGCTTCTGCCATAGTCAGGGGAATTGAAAGCCCCTACAAGAAAGAAAGTTACTATGTCAGCCGGATTGCTGCGCTGGATTGCTTTTTGATTGTTGTCAGCGTGGGAGCTACTATGTGCTGCTGTCTTTTATAGGAGGAATGGAATGGGAAAAGAAATAATGATCCGTGACCTGACCTTTTCCTATGGCGGGAACGGAAATCAACTGGAACATATATCGTTAGACATTGCTGCCGGAGAAGTCATTGTTATGACCGGCCCATCAGGAAGTGGAAAAAGCTCTTTGACAAGAGTGATTAACGGACTGATCCCCTATTTTTACGAGGGGGAATTAAGCGGGGATGTTTTTGTGGACGGGAAACCGCTGAAAGAAATTCCGTCCTGGGAGCGCGGCAAAATCGTAGGGAATGTATTCCAAGACCCCAGGAGCCAGTTTTTTGCCAATGAGGTTGCCGGTGAGGTTGCTTTCGGCTGTGAAAACTACGGTTATTCCCATGAGGAAATTCGGAACCATGTTCACCGGGCGGCGGCGGACATTAAGATTCAAAACATTCTGGATCATAGCCTGCACAGCCTGTCCTATGGAATGCGCCAGAAGGTTGCGATTGCATCGGCAGAGGCGATAGACCCGGAAATCTATGTAATGGATGAACCGTCTGCCAATCTGGATATTGCATCTACTTATCGCTTTGCGGACATTATCTGCGATTTGAAACAGCAGGGAAAAACCATTATCATAGCAGAACACCGGCTTTATTATCTGATGGATCTGGCAGACCGCTTCCTGTGTGTGCAGAAAGGAAAAATTGTGCGTGAATTTACCGCACAACAAATGAAAGCTCTGACTAATAAGGAAATCCAGGCATTGGGACTTCGCACTCCTGACCTGCATCAGATTGAGCAGACGGAAATCCCGTCTGCGGCAACCGGCGAGGTTGTCCTGAAAGTGAAAAAACTGAACCACTCTTTTGGTGAAACAATTGTAGCTAAGGATATTGACTTTCAATGCCGTAAGGGAGAAGTGATTGCCCTGATCGGCCCCAACGGAACGGGCAAAAGCACCATAGGGCGAATCTTGGCAGGGCTTTTGAAAGAGAAATCCGGCGAAGTCGTTTTATTCGGAAAGCATTGCAGACCCAAAGACCGCTTGGGAAAGGTCTGGTACATTCCCCAGGATTTAGACAGCCAGCTATTCGGTGAGGATTTGCTGGACGAACTGACTACTGGCTCAGAGGCCAGCCCGGAGCGGAAGCAAGCGGCAGAAGAAATTCTGGAAGCCCTGGAACTGACGCCGTTCATCAAGCAGCATCCCTCTACGCTGTCAGGAGGGCAAAAGCAGAGGCTGGCTCTTGGCGTAGCTCTGATACACGAAGCACCTATTATCATACTTGACGAACCTACAAGTGGGCTGGACGGCACGAATATGCGGAATGTCAGCCGGATGATCCGCAAACTGGCGAAGATGGGGCGCACCATTATCGTCATTACCCATGACGCAGAGTGTGCGCTTGCCTGTTGCGAGCGGGCAATGCGCCTTGAAAACGGATATATTACTGATGATTTTCAAATCAGAGGAGCAGAGCTTCTTTTGAAAAAAATTGGGTATGACCAAAAGGAGGGTTAGGAATGACACAGCAAAATGAGAAACAGCCGAAGGCAAAGACTGGACTGGCGCGTTGCCTGGAATTAGCTTCGGGTCATAAATGGCTTTTGTTTCTATCAGGGTTTCTGGCTGCGCTGGCAGCAATTTGTTCTTTTGCACCTTGTTTATCAATTTATTACATCGTTCGGGAAATCCTGTTTGTTTACCCGGATATGTCGCTCTTGAATGTTTCTGCAATCTCAACCTGGGGCTGGCTTGCCCTGGCTGGTATTTTGGGGAACATCGTATTTTACTTTTTTGCCTTACTGTGTTCCCACATTGCAGCGTTTGGAACGCTTTATGAATTGAAGGTGGCCTTTGCCGACCACATTATGCATATTCCGCTTGGGTATCATCTGACCTTGGGCAGCGGCAAACTGAGAAAAATCATGGACGAAAACATTGAAAGCGTTGAGAAATTTATTGCTCACCAGCTCCCGGATTTTGTCGCCTCTTTGGTCGCACCGCTTGTTCTGGTCATTATTCTTCTTGGGATTGACTGGCGGTATGGTGTGGTTTGTCTGGTTGGTATTGTTCTGGCCTTCATCGTTCAGTTTGCAGGATTCAACGGTGAAGCAAAGGAAAAAATGCACCGTTTTCAGACCGCCCAGGAGAACATGAACAGCGCCTCTGTGGAATATGTGCGCGGTATGCCGGAGATCAAAGCATTTAATCAGACCGCAGATTCTTTTAAGCGGTTGAGCAAATCTATTAAGGACTATACCTCTTTCGTGCTGGAGTACGCATTGGGCTGGCAAAACTGTATGCCTGCATTTACCACAATCATCAACAATATTTATCTGTTTTTAATTCCGGTAGGTGTTCTGATCGGGATGCATACTACGGATTTCAGAGAGTATTCGTTGACATTCATTTTCTACCTGATTATTGTACATGCGATTTCCGGTATCCTGAATAAGATCATGTTTATCTCGGAGTCCTTTACGCAGATTGACGGCAATGTAGAGCGCATGGATGAAATCTTGCGTATCCCGGTTCTGCCGGAAAAGAATACAAAGGCTGTTATACAAAACTATGACATTGCTTTTCAGGATGTCAGCTTTTCCTATGAAACTGATTCCCAAGTCAAGGCCCTGGCTCATGTCTCTTTCCTTGCGCCTCATGGCAAGGTAACAGCCGTTGTCGGCCCTTCCGGTGGCGGTAAAAGTACCATAGCCAACCTAATCTCCCGATTTTATGATGTGACGGACGGAAGTATTCAAATCGGTGGTGTTGACATTCGGGATATTCCGCTGGATGCGCTGATGGATAAGGTCAGCTTTGTATTTCAGGATACATTCCTCTTTAAGCAGAGCATCCTGGATAACATCCGCATGGGAAATCCAGATGCTACGGAGGAACAGGTGATTGCGGCGGCAAAGGCGGCAAGATGCCACGAATTTATCGAGCAACTTCCAAACGGTTATCAGACTGTGATTGGAAGCACCGGCGTTCATCTCTCAGGTGGTGAACGCCAACGGATTGCCATTGCAAGTGCTATCGTAAAGGATGCCCCTATCATCGTACTGGACGAGGCAACCGCATTCAGCGACCCGGAAAATGAGTACCTGATTCAAAAAGCCTTTGAAAAGCTAATCCAGAATAAAACGGTTGTAATGATTGCCCATCGTCTGTCTACGATTCGCAACGCTGACCAGATCCTTGTCATGGAAAAAGGACACCTGATTGAATCTGGCACCCATGACGAGTTGCTGAAGAAGGGTGGAAAATACGCGCAGATGTGGAGCAGCTATACGGAGTCGATCAACTGGAAAATCAGTACAAGGAAAGGCGGTGTGATCTATGAGTAAGCTGAAAGAAAAGTTAATGCTATCGGAGAAAGGCTACTCCGACTTAAAAAAAGCAATTACAGCCTGCACAATAACCAATATTGCACTGCTACTTCCTTCAATGGTAGCCTGCCTACTTTTTTGGGAACTGCTGAAACCGTTCACCGGAGAAGCAATTTCATGGGACGCACTGTGGAAGCTGCTGGGACTGGGAGTGGTTGCGGCTATTCTGGTATTCCTGGCTGCAAAAAATGATTATAGAAAAACCTACATTGCTTCTTATAAAGAGGCCAGCACGACCAGACTTCGGATCGCAGAACATCTTCGCAAGCTCCCCATGAGCTTCTTTAACACAAAAGATTTATCTGATATTACCACAAACATGATGGCGGATTGCAGCAGCATGGAATCCATGCTCAGCAGTACCATTCCGCCGCTGATCGCAAATATTATCTCTGTCACCCTGACCTGCATTTGTCTGGCATTTTTTGACTGGAGAATGGCCCTTGCGATTTTCTGTACGATGCCGGTCACATTTCTTATCATCTGGTGCAGACGCAAGCTGCAACTCCGTCTGTTTGATAAACAGGTGGATGTGAAGTTGGAGGCGTCCAGCCAGATTCAGGAATACCTGGAAGGTATCAAAATTATTAAATCCTGCGGCCTTAGCGGTTCCCGTTTCTCCACGCTGGACAAAGCACTCCAAGCCATGAGAAAAATCGCCATCAGGGTGGAACTGGCCTCTGGTATTCTGGTTCAGGGAGCCAGCCTGGTTCTGCAAGCAGGTCTTGGTATCACCATTTTTATTGGAACGGTACTGATAACTGGTGGGCAAATTGAACTGCTTCCTTTGCTGGTGCTGTTCATGTTCTCCACGCAGATTTACGGCCCAATCCTTGCCATCCTTTCGCAGTTAACCTCTCTGTTTCATTTGGGGACTGTTACCAACCGTATGCGTACCCTGCTGACCACCCCTGTTATGGAGGGCGAAGATAAGGATATGGCTAACTATGACATTGAATTGAAAAATGTCACTTTCGGATATAACCGGGACGATGTTATCAAGGATGTATCTTTTTCTATTCCAACTGGCAGCGTAACAGCCCTAGTAGGGCCTTCCGGTAGCGGCAAAAGCACAATTTCCAAACTCATTGCCCGCTTTTGGGATGTAAGAAAAGGTCAGATTTCCATTGGTGGTATGGATGTCCGCACCATTGAACCGGAACACCTGATGCGCTGTATGTCCTTTGTATTTCAGGATGTGACCTTGTTCAACGACACTGTTTTTAATAACATCCGCGTAGGCAACATGAACGCTACCGAAGAGCAGGTCATGGCGGCGGCAAAGGCAGCGTACTGTAACGAATTTATCCAGCGATTGCCGGATGGTTATCAGACTATCTTGGGGGAGAACGGCAGCACTCTTTCTGGCGGAGAACGTCAGCGAATCTCCATTGCCCGCGCTCTGCTGAAAGATGCCCCGATTATTCTTCTTGATGAAGCAACAGCATCTCTTGACCCGGAGAACGAGGTTTTAATCCAGCGGGCCATTGCAAAGCTGGTGGAGGGTAAGACGGTCATTATGATTGCTCACCGGCTCCGTACTGTGGTGGATGCCGACCAGATCATCGTTTTGAAAGATGGTAAACTGGTCGAGCAAGGAACGCATGGAGAATTGATGAAAAAGAAAGGGCTGTATGAAAAGTTGTATCATATTCAGCAGGAAAGCCTTGGATGGACTGTGTAATTGGTATATGCAGGAGCATAACACTGGGAGTATTTGGAAATCATCTGCTAGCAAGAAGAAAGGGGGGCGCACATGGATGTTTTCATTGGTTATTCGTGAAGCATGGGAAGAATTGCAAAAAAAACAGACGAAGGAAAGCAAAGAGTTTATGAAGCCCGTAATAACTCCGTCCGGGGAGGACTATCTGGAAACCATCCTTGTTCTCCATAAGAAAATGGGTATGGTGCGCTCCGTAGATGTTGCCCGGCACATGGGAGTGTCAAAACCGAGTGTTTGTGTGGCGGTCAACACCCTGAAAGACGGCGGCTTTCTCATAATGGATGAAGATCACCTTCTCCATTTGACCGATGTGGGCCGCGAGGTTGCCGAAAAGATTTATGAACGTCATTGCTTCTTTACAGAACAGCTTATCGCAGCAGGTGTTGATCCAGAAACTGCAGAGGTCGATGCCTGCCGTATAGAACATGTAATCAGTAATGAAAGCTTTGAACGGTTGAAAAAGGCTGCCTTTAGAAATCAGGAAAACGAGATTTCTGCCCTGTCAAAAGAGATAAAGGATAAGCCCACCGAATAAAAAAAACGGTGTTTCGGTGGGCGGCTTCATCATGCCTTATTACACATCTTCCCTCTGAACCCGTTTTGAGTTTGGAGGGATTTTTTATGTGCTGGTCTGCTTCAGACGCCCCGCTGCTTATTCAAAGCAGCAACTACCTACATAATTTCATATAGGAATGAGGATAGCCTCTCAAAAAAACCTTCTTCTGTTGGTGGCACTCTCACGCCCCTAATATAGAAGTTTTAGTTGTTCATAATGAACCTCCTGAAATAAATGTTGCTTGTAGTAAATAGTGAAAACAAACAGCAAAACGGAGGTGGGCGAATAAAAAAATCAGATATGTAATTGTTGAATGATACAAAATGTGATAGATTAATCATAGCAGTTCTTTTGTTGTGTGAGTTTGTTGTGTTAGGGGTAATTCAACAATATAACATATACAAAAAAACTGCTACTTTTATTTGAAAAAAGCAACGATTGTATTGTACGTAATGCTAGCCATCGCGCTAGCGATTTGGTACAATAAGTGATGAAGAAAAGAAGAGTATAATTACTTATCTTATAAAGGAAGTTCAAATTTATCCGCATGGTGAATCGGAAATGCCGTTAAAGTCTATTGAGTTTAACTTTCCGATATATCGTGATGGTAAAGAAGTAAGGAAGATTTTGTGGGAATCTGGTAATACCGTTGAAAGTATCATGCTTTTGTCCCGAAAATAACCAGATAGTGTTATCAATGCGAAGGAAAAGTGCCGCTTGATAATATAATATTGCTAAGAGAGCCGTTGCGTACAAGCCGAAAGAGCGCGTGACCAACAAGATGATTAAGGAATACATAGAAGCGAAATATGGCTTCAAGATACATACAGCATACATCGCAGAGGTGAAGTGAAAATTGGGCTTGCCGATGTATGATGTTCATAATGCGGTGGAAGAATTGAAACAGCCGAGGAAACATCCGACAGCAGAGAAAGTGGAAGCAATAAGGGATGCATTGAGATATTTTGAAGTAATATAGCTTGTATTGCAAAATATTAGAAAGATTAATAGATAATTTGTAAATGAGAGGATGCTTTGATATGATGAACGAATTTTTTATAAGGAAATTAAAGAAATTTTAATTTCAGCAAGAAATAAAGTCTATCAGACAGCCAATTTTGCAATGGTTGAAGCCTACTGGAATATCGGGAAATCAATCATTGAAGAACAAGGTGGTAATGAGAAAGCGGAGTATGGTACAGGTTTACTAAAAGAGTTGTCAAAGCAAATGACACAGGATTTTGGAAAAGGATTTACCGTTGCCAATTTGAAAAATATGCGACAGTTTTATTTGACATTTCCAGATGGCTACGCATTGCGTATCGAATTGAGTTGGACGCATTATCGGCTTCTGATGCGAGTAGAGAATGAAAATGCAAGAGAATTTTATATGCAGGAAGCTGTAAAATCTCAATGGAGTACCAGATAACTTGAGCGACAGATAAATTCATTTTTTTATGAAAGGTTATTATCCAGTAAAAATAAAAAGCAAGTTGCAGAGGAAATACAGACATTAGAGCCAGCGAAAAAAACAGAAGATGTTATACGTGACCCGTATGTGTTGGAATTTCTTGGGCTGACACCTAATGATGATTTTTATGAAAGTGATTTAGAGCAAGCGTTAATTACACATTTGCAGAAATTTCTTTTAGAACTCGGTAGAGGATTTTCTTTTGTTGCCAGACAGAAAAGAATTACTTTCGATGGTCGTCATTTTAGAATTGACCTTGTATTCTATAATTACATTTTGAAATGTTTTGTTCTGATGGATTTAAAAGTTGGTGATTTAACACATCAGGATTTAGGTCAGATGCAAATGTATGTTCACTATTATGAGCGGGAGCTTATGAATGAAGGGGACAATCCTCCGATTGGCATTGTATTATGTGCAGATAAAAGTGAATCTGTGGTTAAATATACGCTGCCTGAAAATGAAACACAGATTTTTGCTTCAAAATATAAATTATATTTACCAAGCGAAGAAGAATTATTGAGGGAGTTAAATCAGGAATATCAAGCGTTGGAGTCTAGCAAGACAGTGGGAGAAGATATTGGTAGTGAAAAAGAGGAGGGGAGATATTGAAATATACAGGAAAATATAAAGAAATGGCGGAACAGTTTCAAAAGGATGGTTGTGATGAATATACGATAGAGCAATTTATTAGGCGAGAGATGGAAACAGATGGGTTTACTAAGGGCGGTGGAACAACAGACCTAGAAGCTGTGAAGCTTTGGAAAAGCTATCCGGATGAGATGAAGGAAATATGGTTTCACAATGCGTTCTGTATTAACTGCGGAAAAGTATCATTTAAGCCGGGATATAGTCTGCGGAAAGATAAATTTGGCGTGGTAATTGAAGGCTTCTGTGCTAAATGCGGAGAACGGATTATAAGGTGCTGTGACTGATGAATAGGATAGAAACTGCAAAACAGTGAAAAAATGAGGAATCACCATGATATTAAGTGCAAGCAGAAGAACAGATATTCCGAATTATTATTCGGAATGGTTTATAAATAGAATAAGAGAGGGCTTTTTATATGTGCGTAACCCGATGAATGCACATCAGGTAAGTAAAATCAATCTATCACCGGACGTGATAGATTGTATTGTATTTTGGACAAAAAATCCAATCAATATGTTAGGAAAACTAGAAGAACTAAAACCTTACATGTATTATTTTCAATTTACACTGACTGGGTACGGAAGAGATGTGGAACCAAATCTTCCGCACAAGAGGGAAGCACTGATTCCCACATTTCAAAGGTTATCTGAGCAAATTGGAAAAGAGAGGGTGATATGGAGATATGATCCGATATTTCTAAGTGACAGATATACGGTAGAGTATCATATAAAAGCATTTGAGGAGATTGCGGCGAGTCTTGCTGGATATACGGATAAAGTTGTGATTAGTTTTATAGATTTCTACAAAAAAACGATGCGAAATACAAGAACTCTTGCAATTCAGCAGATGACGGCTCAGAAGACGAGAACTCTTGCTGAAAAAATGGCAGAGATTGCTTTAAGATATTCGTTGGATATTGAGACATGTGCTGAGAAAATCAATCTTCAGGAGTTTGGAATTTCAAAAGGGCATTGTATTGATAAAAGGTTGATTGAAAAGCTTTTAGGATGTGAGCTGAGCGGACAGAAAGACAAATATCAGAGAGAGTCTTGTGGTTGTTTGGAGAGTGTTGAAGTGGGAACATACAACACGTGTTTCAATGGTTGCAAATATTGCTATGCAAATTTCCATGAAACAAAGGTAAAAGAGAATGCGAGACAATATGATAAAAGTTCACCGCTGTTATGCGGAACACTTACGCAGTATGATAAGATTACGGACAGAAAAATAAAGTCTCTCAAGGACGGACAGTTTTCGCTTTTTAGAGAGTGACGATCTGTTAAAAATCTAACCATTTTGTTAAATAAACTACTTTTAGCAAAAATAATTACAAGCCTCTCGCTTGATGCTATAATAGTTACTATTACGTTACTACACTACAGTGAGCGTATTTGTAAAACAAAAGAAGGGATGGTAAAAGCAATGAGTAGATTAGAACTTGCGTCGCCTACAAGAGCTGATATTATTATGGAAGAGCTCTATAAGGATTTGGAACGCAGAATTGAATCGAGCCCGCCAGGATTATGTCCGGTTGATATGGCGCGTGCATTTTTGGAACTATGTCATGCACAGACTTGTGGAAAATGTGTGCCATGTCGAATCGGTCTTGGACAATTGAATGGTTTCATCAAGGATGTGCTGGATGGAAATGCGACAATGGAGACACTGGATATTATGGAGCAGACAGCGCTTTCTATTATGGAATCGGCAGACTGTGCCATCGGCTATGAGGCAGCTCACACAGTATATAAAGGATTGATCGGTTATCGTGATGACTATGTGGAGCATATAAAAAATGGGCGTTGTACCTGTACATACAGCCAGCCGGTGCCGTGTGTATCGTTATGTCCTGCACATGTGGATGTTCCGGGATATGTAGCGCTTGTCGGAGAGGGGAGATATAAGGATGCAGTTCGTCTGATCCGTAAAGACAATCCGTTTCCGACTACGTGTGGGTTTATCTGTGAGCATCCATGCGAGGCGAGATGCCGTAGAAATATGATGGATGATGCCATTAACATCCGTGGTTTGAAAAGAGTGGCGGCGGATTTTGCAGGTGAGGTGGAACCACCGGCTTGTGCACCGTCCACCGGAAAGCGTATTGCAGTGCTCGGCGGAGGCCCGGGAGGATTAAGTGCGGCATATTATCTGCAGCTTATGGGACATCAGACAACCGTCTATGAGATGCTTCCGAAGCTTGGAGGAATGCTTCGCTACGGAATCCCGAACTATCGTCTGCCAAAAGAACGCCTTGAAGAAGATGTGAATGCTATTTTAAAAACAGGTGTTGAGGTAAAATACGGTTTGAAGATCGGAACAGATATTACGATTCAGCAGCTTCAGAAAGAGTACGATGCAGTGTTAATTACCATTGGAGCAAGTACGGATAAAAAACTGGGCTTGGAAGGCGAGGATGCAGAAGGGATTTTTTCGGCAGTGCAGTTTTTAAGAAATGTAGGTCAGAATATCATCATGGATCTGACAGGGAAAGAAGTTGCGGTAATCGGAGGCGGTAATGTTACAATGGATGTTGTTCGTACAGCAAAACGTCTTGGTGCGAAGAAAGTCAGTGCCGTATATAGAAGAAGGGCTGCCGATATGACAGCGCTTCCGATAGAGATTGAGGGTGCAGTGGCAGAGGGCATTGAGATGCAGACATTAAAGGCACCGGCTTCTTTAGATGTGGATGAAAATCATCACATCAAGGGGATCTATGTGACACCGCAGATGATCAGCGCAATTAACAATGGTCGCGCAAGTATCAAACCGACCGGTGAGGAAGATGTGTACATTCCTTGTGATGTTTTAGTTGTTGCAGTAGGTCAAAATATAGAGACGAAACATTTTGAGGAGGCCGGAATTCCGGTAAGCCGCGGGAAAATCGTCACAAAGAGTAATGGTTCTATAGAAAATCTGCCGGGAGTATTTGCGGGTGGAGACTGTGCAAGCGGACCAGCTTCTGTTATCAAAGCGATTGCGGCGGCGAAAGTGGCGGCTGCCAATATTGATGAGTATTTGGGATATCGTCATGAGATTTCCTGTGATGTGGAGATTCCGGAAGCGCATTTAGATGACAGAACTCCTTGTGGCAGAGTGAATTTGACAGAGCGTGAGGCAAGCGAGCGTGTGAAAGACTGGGAAGGCTGTGAGAATTGCATGACAGAAAAAGAGGCAAAGCAGGAAGCCGGTCGCTGTCTGCGATGTGACCATTTCGGATATGGAATCTTTAAAGGAGGCAGAGAAAAAATATGGTAAATCTTACAATAGACGGAAAGCAGATTACTGTAAAAGAGAATAGCACGATCATGGAGGCAGCTGCCCAGAATGGGATTCCGATTCCACATCTATGTTATCTGAAAGGAATCAATGAGATTGCAGCCTGTCGCGTCTGTGTGGTGGAGTTGGAAGGAAAAGAAAGACTGATTACCTCGTGTAATAATGTGGCAAAAGAGGGGATGGTCATCTACACAAACAGTCCGAAGGTGAGAAGGCATAGAAAAACGAATGTAGAATTGATTCTTTCACAGCATAATTGTGAGTGTGTTACTTGCCCGAGAAGTGGAAACTGTATGCTGCAGACTGTTGCGAATGATTTGAACATTCTTGAAATCCCATACAGGATGCAATTAGAGAAACAGATGTGGAACAAAGAGTTTCCATTGATTCGGGATTCTTCCAAATGTATCAAATGCATGCGTTGTATTCAGGTTTGTGATAAGGTACAGTCATTGCATATCTGGGATGTGGAAGGAACAGGCTCCAGAACAACGGTAAATGTGTCTGGACATAAGACGATTGAAGAGTCAGCCTGTTCGCTCTGTGGTCAGTGTGTTACGCATTGTCCGGTGGGAGCTCTTCGAGAGAGAAATGACACGGAGAAAGTGTGGGAAGCTCTTTCAGATCCAAATAAGATTGTAGTGACACAGGTGGCTCCGGCAGTGCGTACCGCATGGGGAGAAGAATTTGGGCTGCAGCCAAATGAGGCGACAGTGGGCATGATCCTGGATGCACTCAAGAAAATGGGAGCTGATTATGTGTTTGATACCTGCTTCTCAGCGGATCTTACGATTATGGAGGAAGCAACGGAGTTTATTCAGAGATTTACTTCAGGAGAATTAAAGGATCGTCCAATGTTCACTTCGTGTTGTCCTGGATGGGTTCGATTTGCAAAATCCCAGTTCCCTCATATGGTCAAATATGTTTCTTCTGCAAAGTCACCGCAGCAGATGTTTGGTACAGTTATGAAGACGTATTTTGCGCAAAAACTAGGCGTAAGTCCGGAGCAGATTTTCACAGTCTCAATCATGCCGTGTCTGGCAAAAAAAGGAGAGCAGGAGATGGAGTTGTTCCACGGAGAATATGCAGGTAAAGATATTGATGTGGTACTTACGACAAGAGAATTCGTGAAAATGATTCGAGCAGCGCATATTAGTCCGGAGACATTGAAAAATCGAGAAAGTGATCGTCCAATGCAGGAGGGAACAGGAGCCGGTGTGATCTTTGGAACGACTGGCGGTGTAATGGAAGCGGCGCTTCGCAGTGCATATTTTTTCCTTAAAGGTGAGAATGCAGCGGCTGATGCATTTCAGGCAGTGAGAGCGGAAGGCTTCAATGCAAACCACGGCGTGCAGGAAGCAGAATTTCAGATTGATGATATTACCGTGCGGACAGCGGTGGTAAGCGGACTTGGAAATACAAGGGCGCTGATGAAGAAAATCGAGAGAGGCGAAGTACACTATGATTTTGTAGAAGTGATGGCATGTCCGGGCGGATGTGTAGGGGGCGGCGGACAGCCGATTCACGACGGAGAGGAGCGGGCTTTTGAAAGAGGCAAGAGGCTTTATCAGTTAGATGCAGATGCGAAAATCCGTTATTCACATGACAATCCGGATATCAAGCGCCTCTATGAAGAATATTTTGGTGAGCCGAATGAACATAAGGCGCACATGCTGTTACATACAGATCATCTGGAGAGTATGGAACGATATGGAACAGGATATCGGAATTATAGAGAAGAATAATGCCGCAGAACAAAAGAGAAAGTCTTATTTATACCGTGATGATGTGTTTCCTGATGGTGCTTTGGATGAGTATGTATAATGTAGCAATTCACAATGGAAGTCTGGGATTAGACACGGTTCGGGAAGGATGGTTGGGATTTCCGATTGCTTATATCTATGCGATGATATTTGACTGGTTTATCGTATCGACACCGGCAAAGAAGTTTGCGTTTCGTTTTTTAGTGGGACCGGAAAGCAGCACGATTAAGAAGGTACTTTCGGTATCCTGTTGTATGGTCATTCCAATGGTAATTGTCATGTCGTTATTCGGAGGTCTGGAAGCCTGCATAAGAACGGGGATATGGAGTAACCTTCCAGTCATCTGGCTGACAAATATTCCGAAAAATTTGATTATGGCACTGCCATTTCAATTGCTCATAGCAGGACCTGTTACTAGAAAAATATTTAGAAGTGTGTTTCCGGAAGGAAAAGTACTGGCGTAAAAGAAAAATTATTAAGCGAGCAGCAGTTAATCTGTAAGATTGACTGCTGCTTGTTTTAGAATGAAGTTTTTGGACGAATGTCTGAGGTGTAAAATATAATGATAAAATCGTTGTAACTATTGACGATACAACAAAAACGTGGTAAATTTGTTGTAATAAAAAATATTACAACAAATTTATTGGGAGGAATGGATATGAATGTTCAGAGATGTTTGGAAATATTACGTGAAGTAAAGGATGTTGCGTTTGCCACAGTTGATGAAAAGGGACTTCCTCAAATTCGTATTATTGATGTGATGCTGGTTGAAAATGAGAAACTGTACTTTTGCACCGCAAGAGGAAAAGATTTTTACAGCCAGATTATCAAAAACAGTCAGGTTGCCATTACTGGAATGAATCAAAATTTTCAAATGATCCGGTTAGACGGTAAGGCTGAAAAATTGGAAGAACACAGAAAGTGGATTGACAGGATTTTTGAGGAAAATCCGTCCATGAACACCGTTTATCCTAATGAGAGCAGATATGTACTCGAAGCGTTCTGCATTGAGAATGGTTCTGTTGAGTTTTTTGACTTGGGAAAAGAGCCGATTGTCAGAGAAGGTTTTATGCTCGGAAGTGCAAAGACAAAAGAAAACGGGTTTTTTATTACAGATGCATGTATTCAATGTGGAAAGTGCGAAGATATTTGTCCGCAAAAGTGTATTACAGAGTATGTGGTTGGTCTTTATAGAAAAAAAGGCTTTCTTTTTGAATCTATTATGGGAGCATTTAGAGATTTCTCTGGTTGCTATTGTGATAGCTGTTTTATTCGGTGGCATAGTCGGAATCCTGATCAGTGAATTTCAAAAGACAGCAAAACGGACTTTGGGAATAATAAATTTTTTATATACAATCCCATCTATTTCTATGCTTGGCTTTTTAATTCCTTTTTCGGGTGTTGGAAATGCGACTGCTGTTATTGCACTGACGGTTTACGCTCTTTTGCCAATGGTAAGAAATACCCACACCGGAATAGCAAATGTTGACCTTGCTATTTTAGAGGCGGCAAAAGGTATGGGAAGCACAAGAATGCAGATTCTTTTCAAGATAAAACTGCCGCTTGCGATGCCGGTTGTTTTGTCCGGAATTCGCAATATGGTTACAATGACAATCGCCCTTGCAGGTATAGCTTCGTTCATAGGTGCAGGAGGTTTGGGTGTTGCGATTTACAGAGGTATCACGACAAACAACGCTGCAATGACTATGGTTGGCAGCTTACTCATTGCTCTGCTTGCATTGATCATGGATTTTCTGCTTGTTTTTTTTGAAAAACGAATCAGCAGACGCAGCATAAAAGCGAAAAAGACAAATCGTATAATAGCAATTGTCGTATGTTTACTTTGCCTGTGCATGGCGATTGGCACATTATTTCCTGTTAATAGACAGGATACAATACATATCGCGACAAAGCCGATGACAGAACAATATGTGTTGGGGGAAATGTTGGACATTCTGATCGAACAGGATACAGATTTAAATGTGGAATTAACACAAGGTGTCGGCGGAGGCACGTCGAATATTAAGCCTGCAATGGAAAGCGGTGAATTTGATATTTATCCAGAATATACAGGGACAGCTTGGAATATGGTTTTGAAAAAAGACAGCTTGTATTCGGAGCAGAATATGATTTCTTTGAGCGGGAAGATGGATATGATGCTCTTTGTGACGCTTATGGTTTCACATTCAAAAAGACCATGGACATGGATATTGGATTGAAATATCAGGCAATCAATGAAGGAAAAATTGGTGTAATGGTCATTTTTACGACAGACGGACAGCTAAGCGTTTCAGATGTTACTGTTTTAGAGATGATAAAAATTTTTATCCGTCCTATCTGTGCGGAAATGTGATTTGTTCTGAAGTGTTAGAAGAACATCCTGAATTGGCGGAAATATTTAACAAGCTTACAGGGGTTATTTCAGATAAAGATATGGCACAAATGAATTACGCTGTCGAAAGCGAGGGAAAGAGCCAAGAGAAGTAGCCGAAACGTTTTTGCGAAATGCAAATCTTTTGAAATGAGGTGACAAGAAATGAACACAGCAATTGAATTTAAAAATATCAAAAAAGTATATGGGAACAAAGTTGTTTTGGAAAGATTCAACTTTTCTGTTGCAAAGGGTGAATTTGTTACGATCATCGGTTCTTCCGGATGCGGAAAAACAACGGTTTTAAAAATGATAAATGGCCTTATCGAGCCGACAAGCGGTGATATTTTTGTAGACGGAAGCAATATTCTGGGTAAAAACTTGACAGAGCTGCGGCGCAATATCGGATATGCAATTCAAGGGAGCGTTTTGTTCCCGCATATGACAGCAGAACAGAATATTTCTTATGTTCCGAATCTCATCAACAAGAAAAATAAGGAAAAGACCAAGCTTGCAGTTTCCAAATGGATGAAACTGGTTGGTCTTGACGAAGAGTTGAAAGAGCGATATCCGATTGAGCTGTCAGGAGGACAGCAGCAGAGGGTTGGAATAGCAAGAGCACTGGCGGCATCTCCTGAGATTCTGCTGATGGACGAGCCTTTCGGTGCGGTTGATGAAATTACTCGTGGACAGTTGCAGATTGAGCTGAAACAAATCCATAAAAAAACGAGGATCACCGTTTTGTTTGTCACTCACGATATTTCGGAGGCGCTGAAACTTGGCACAAAGGTGCTTGTTATGGATAAAGGTCAGGTGCAGCAGTATGCAAAGCCGGACGACCTTTTGCGTAATCCAAATACAGATTTTGTAAAACAGCTAGTGGACAAAGAGAGACGTACCTGTTATTTGCCTGATGAACGCTTAGAAGATTGTGAGTATAGCGGAGCAGGGAATAAGTAGTTCGGATGAGGCGGTGAAGAGATTTATAAATATTTTGATAAAAGTGGGTACAGCACGAAAAAACTGTGCTAAAATAGAAGCAAGATAAGCTGTTTTCCAAGTGATAAATATGTTAAAAAGTAAGGAGATGATTTTTATGAACAATAAGTATGTGGGAACAGAGACAGAAAAAAATTTAAGAAGTGCTTTTTCAGGAGAGTCGGAGGCGAGAAATAAATACACTTATTTCGCTTCCGTAGCAAAAAAAGAAGGTTATGAGCAGATTGCTGCATTATTCCAAAAGACGGCGGATAATGAAAAAGAGCATGCGAAGATGTGGTTTAAAGAATTAAACGGAATCGGAAATACGGCAGATAATCTGAAAGCAGCCGCAGAAGGTGAAAATTACGAGTGGACAGATATGTATGAGGGATTTGCGAAGACAGCAGAAGAGGAAGGGTTTCCGGAACTGGCAGCAAAATTTCGCCTTGTAGCCGAGATTGAGAAGCATCATGAGGAACGGTATAGAGCATTATTGAAGAATGTCGAGACGGCAGCTGTGTTTGAAAAAAGTGAAGTGAAAGTATGGGAGTGCAGAAACTGTGGTCATCTTGTAGTGGGAACAAAAGCACCGGAAGTTTGTCCAACATGTGCTCATCCCCAGAGCTATTTTGAAGTTCGGGCTGAAAATTATTAAAATGAAACAGAAAACGGCTTATCTGCTTTAAATAAGGAATGTATGCGAACAAAAAACTTGACAATACTTTCTCATAGGTATATCATGTTTGACGTAAGGACAAAGGGGTCTTGAAAACAGGGTGTAACAGATGTTTTCATGGTATCTTTGTCTTATTCTATTTTATTTGACAGGTCAAAGTAGGAGGAAAGATGAGAACAGATATTTACCAGTCGCCACTATGTGGCAGATATGCAAGTTATGAGATGCAAAATATTTTTTCGGCAGACCAGAAGTTTTCTATGTGGAGAAAATTATGGGTAGCACTCGCAGAGAGCGAAAAAGAATTAGGGTTGCCGATCACAGAAGAACAGATTGAGGAAATGAAGTCACAGATTCATAATATTGATTATGAAGCAGCGAAAAAGTACGAATTAGAACTTCGCCATGATGTGATGGCGCATGTGCATGCGTATGGAGATGCATGTCCGAATGCGGCTGGAATTATCCATCTCGGAGCAACTTCCTGCTATGTTGGAGATAATACAGACATTATTTTAATGCATACAGCATTAAAGAGAGTGCGCGTGCTTTTAGTCAATGCGATAGACGCACTCAGCAAGTTCGCGGAACAATACAAATCACTGCCAACACTTGCATATACACATTTTCAGGCAGCACAGCCTACAACAGTCGGAAAGAGAGCGTGCCTTTGGCTGAATGACCTGTTGTTTGATCTGGAGCAGTTGGACTTTCAATTAGATAGTATGAGACTGCTTGGATGCAAAGGAACAACAGGAACCGGAGCAAGCTTTTTAGAGCTTTTTGACGGAGATGAGAAAAAAGTAGAATTATTAGAACAGAAGATTGCAGAAAAGATAGGATTTTCAAAATGCCAGAGTGTAAGTGGACAAACGTATACACGTAAAGTAGATTTTGCTGTCTTACAGGTGCTTTCAGGAATTGCCCAAAGTGTATCTAAGTTTTCAAGTGACATCAGACTTTTGAGCCATTTAAAAGAGGTGGATGAACCGTTTGAGGAGAAGCAGATTGGTTCTTCTGCGATGGCATATAAGAGAAATCCAATGAGAAGTGAGAGAATGGCTTCTTTGGCACGCTATGTGATCTGTGACCTGCAGAATACCGCAGTGACAGCATCTGCACAATGGTTCGAGAGAACATTGGATGACTCGGCTAACAAACGTTTATCTGTACCGGAAGCATTTCTTGCGGTAGATGCGATTTTGAATTTGTACATCAATGTAGTGCGTGGTATGAAAGTATATCCGGCTGTGATCAGACAGCATTTGGAAGAGGAACTTCCGTTTATGGCAACAGAGAATATTATGATGTATTGCGTGAAGAATAAAAACGGAGACAGACAGGTTCTGCATGAGGCAATTCGCCAGCATTCCGTGAAGGCTGCAGAACAGGTGAAATTGTATGGAAAGAAGAATGATTTGTTGGACAGAATCAAAGCCGACGACACATTTGCGCTTTCTGATGAAGAGATTGAGATGTTGATGCAGCCGGAGACATTTACCGGAATGGCTGCACATCAATGCGACAAATTTTTAAAAGAGATTGTGGCACCGGTGCTGGAACAGTCTAAAGATGAACCAAGTGTTACAGCGGATATTAATGTCTGAAAGGAGTTTGAAATATGTTAACAGCGATTGTAGGTACGAACTGGGGCGATGAAGGAAAGGGAAGAATGGTAGACCTTCTGAGCGAGGATTATGACGTAGTTGTTCGTTATCAAGGTGGAAATAATGCGGGTCATACAGTGATCAACGAAAAAGGAAAATTTATTATGAACCTGATGCCGTCAGGGATTTGCCGTGAGGATACGGTGAATATTTTAGGACCAGGAGTGGTAATTGATCTGGAACATTTATACGGAGAGGTACAAAAACTGGAGGAAGCAGGTGTTTCTGTAACTCCAAAGAATTTAAAAATCAGTGACAGAGCAACGATTTGTATGCCATATCACAAGCTTTTAGACTGTTTGGAGGAAGATCGTCTGGCAGATAAAAAGTTTGGTTCTACACGTCGTGGAATCTCGCCGGTATATGCGGACAAATATATGAAAAAAGCGTTCCGCATGGGAGATTTACTTCACATGGATACATTGAAGAAAAGACTTGCAGATGTGCTTGAATGGAAGAATCTGACTGTGGAAGGCGGATATAAAAATGCGCCGGTTCAGGTGGAAGAGATGTTTGCATGGCTTGAAAAATACGGTACATTTTTTGCATCATTTGTATGTAACACAACAGAGTATCTTTCAGATGCAATGAATGATGGAAAATCAATTATTTTTGAAGCACAGCTCGGAGCGCTTCGTGATATTGATTTTGGTATTTATCCATATACATCAGCGTCCACAACATTGGCAGCATATGCACCGATTGGAGCAGGCGCACCATTTGCAAAATTAGATGAGAGCATTGGTATTATGAAAGCGTACTCAAGTTGTGTAGGTGAAGGACCATTTACATGTGAGATGTTTGGAGAAGAAGCAGAGGCTCTTCGTATGGCAGGCGGTGAGTATGGTGCAGCAACAGGAAGACCAAGAAGAGTCGGTGGATTTGATGTGGTTGCTTCCCGTTATGGTGCGAAGATGCAGGGATGCACATATGTTGCATTGACAAAGTTAGATGTGCTTTCTTATATGGATGAGATTCCGGTTTGTACGGCTTATGAGTTGAACGGAGAAGTGATTCATACATTCCCTTCTGACATTGATTCATTGAATGCAGCAAAGCCTGTATATGAATATATGAAAGGCTTTAAGTGCGATATCAGTGGCTGCCGCACAAAAGAAGATTTGCCAAAAGAGGCGCTTGAGTATATCCAATACATTGAAAAAGTGATTGAGTGCCCGGTAAAATATGTTTCTGTAGGAGCAGAGCGTGACGCATATATTAAAATGTTTTAATTTTTAGATGAAAAGTTGTTTGTCTCGTGAGTAGATAAACAACTTTTTTTATTTTTGTGCGAGAACCGGTGGAAGTCAATTAAGAAAACAAGTATAATAAAGGAATGTAAAGTGCAAAATAATAAATTGAATGATGAGAGGTATGTTTTGAATAAGAAAGAGAAAGAACAAAGACATGTTATTAAAGAGGTGTATCCGGATTCAATCGCAGAGGAGTTGGAGATTGAGGCCGGGGATGTGCTCCTTGCAATCAACGATCAGGCGATACAGGATGTCTTTGACTACAGATATTTGATAAAAAATGAATATATTGAAGTGTTGGTCGAAAAACAGGATGGGGAAGAATGGCTTCTGGAGATTGACAAAGATTATGATGAAGATCTTGGAATTGAATTCGAGAATGGGCTTATGAGTGAATACCGTACCTGCAGCAACAAGTGTATTTTCTGCTTTATTGATCAGATGCCGCCGGGAATGCGCGAGACACTTTATTTTAAGGATGACGACTCCAGACTGTCCTTTTTGCAGGGAAACTATATCACGTTGACAAATATGAAGCTGCCGGATATTGAACGTATCATACAGATGCATTTGGCGCCGATCAATATATCCGTGCAGACTACTAATCCGGAATTGCGATGTAAGATGCTGCATAATCGTTTTGCGGGAGAGAAACTGAAATTTTTAGATATCCTATATGAAAACCATATCGAGATGAATGGTCAGGTTGTTGTATGTAAGAATGTCAATGACGGGAAAGAGCTGGAGCGGACGATCGACGATCTCTCAAAATTTCTTCCGTTTATGAGAAGTGTGTCTGCGGTGCCGGCAGGAATTACAAAGTACCGAGAAGGCCTGTATCCGCTTGAGTTATTTACGAAAGAAGAAGCAGGGCAGGTGATCGATATGATCGAGAGCCGCCAAAAGAAATATTATGAGGAATTTGGTCTTCATTTTATTCATGCCAGTGATGAATGGTATATTCTGGCGGGACGGGAATTCCCGGAAGAAGAACGCTATGACGGATATATTCAGCTGGAGAATGGTGTCGGAATGATGCGTCTTTTGATCAATGAATTTCAGGAGGCATTAGAGCAGCTTCGAAGAAGTCAGGAATATGAACAGATGAAGAAATCATTTTCAAGAACGGTTACAATTGCCACAGGTAAACTGACCTACCAGACAATCAGTAAGTTTGCTGAGACATTGATGGAAGAATTTCCGGGACTTACCGTTCATGTATATGCGATTCGCAATGATTTCTTTGGTGAGACGATTACCGTGTCAGGACTGATTACCGGTCAGGATCTGATCGGTCAACTGAAGGAAAAGAAGGAAAGTGGCGTGAAACTTGGTGATACGCTTCTGATTCCAGGCAACATGCTAAGAAGCGGTGAACAGGTATTTTTGGACGATCTGACAGTGGAAGACGCAAGGCGGGCACTTGAGATGGAGGTGACCGCAGTGGAATCAGGTGGACAAGATCTGATCGATGCGATATTGAATGTGGATTATGCTATGGAAAGAGAAAATGATAATTTTGTCTATATACAGGCATATAAAAAAGATGAAAAATAATAAAAAGTTGGGGAATTCTCCTGTGAGGAAATGAAATCACAGGAGAATTTTTTGTTGCGTTAGAAAATATTATAACAGGATATTGGAAACAATAAACAAATTTAAAATTATATTTTATTGTATTGAAATTCAAAAATAAAGATGATATAGTTTGTATATATAAAAATAAAGTTTGAATGAAGGTGAGAAAATGTCATTTACAGAAGAAAAAAGAGAATGGATTAAAAAGTATATGTTAGAGAAGATTCGTCAGGATGATGGCGCATATGCCCAGAAAACGATGGAAAACTTTGAGGTCTCTATTACGACTGTAAAAAGATATCTGAAAGAGTGTGTGGAACAAAAAATCATCGTTCCGAATGCGGATAAAGAATGTGGATATTGCTTGATTACTGTGGAAGAAGAGTGGGAGGTGGACAATGTTGAAGACTTGGAAGAAGATACATTTTACTTTGACAAAGTATTCCCGATTTTAAATGATCTTTCCGAGAATTCTAGAAAGATTTGGTATTATGCGTTTACAGAGATGATGAATAATGCAATTGAACATGCGAAGGCAAAAAGAATCTGTTGTAAGGTGAAGAAAGATGTACTGTATACAGAAATTTCCATTGCAGATGACGGGATTGGAATTTTTAACAGTATTCGACAATATGCCGATCAGCAGCTTCATATCAAGATGGACACGGCACAGGCAAGGATGGAATTGTATAAAGGAAAATTCACAACGAGTCCAGAGAGTCATTCCGGAGAGGGCATCTTTTTTACTTCCAAGATGCTTGCGCAATTTGCCTTGTGGTCAGAAGATGTGATGTATAGTAATCGGTGTGATGATGAAGCAAAATTTGTAAGAAGTCATTTGATTGCTTATTATACAAAATTGAATCGTATTGGAACGATGGTGCAGATGAAATTGGAAAATGATACGAAGAGGACGGCACGAGAAGTGTTTGATATGTTTGCGCCTCTTGGGGAAGGGGTTGTAAAGACTCTGATTCCAATGAAAGAATTTTGTCGTCAGGGCGAACCGGTTGCAAGATCGCAGGCGAGGAGAATTCTGAGTCGCTTGGAAGAATTTAAAGAAGTGATTTTTGATTTTTCGGAAATTGATTTTATGGGACAAGGATTTGCCGATGAGATATTTAGAGTGTTTCAGAATCGTCATCCGGATATTGTGTTGACTGTAAATAATGCGAATGAGGAGGTCGCAGGGATGATACAACATGTAAAAAGCAACGGAAACCACTAGTTTTTGTGATTCCCGCTGCTGATATATTAGATGAGATGTGTGCTCTCTAATTTCTCTGTAAAAGCGTCATTAAGTCGGATAACTGGCTTACGAAGTACAAGTCCAAGAAGTAATGCCGGTATCAGGAAGAGAGCAAGTGTACCAAGTTCTTTCCAATAAGTGTTTCCGTAGAATCCGGCGATACATTCGCGCATGGCGTTCATGCTGTGAGTAAATGGAAGCAGCGGATATACTTTTTGGAAAAATTCCGGTGCAACTTCAATTGGGAAGGTTCCACCACTTCCTGCAACTTGCATAACAAGCAGAACAACACAGATTGCTTTTCCGATATCTCCGAATGAAACAGTCAAAGCATAGATGATGCTCACATAGACAATACTTGTGAACCATCCGGCAAGGAGAAATAAAAATGGGTGTTCACATTGAATTTGCAAATAGAACAAATCTCCAAGACAAATGAGTCCGCTCTGTAAAAGTCCGACACCCAGTAAAAGGATACTACGTCCGATATACAACTGGTGAGCTTTCGGATTTCTGAGCTTGGAAACGGTACTTTCCGCTACGGTTACTTTTAACATGGCAACTAATACAATGCCTCCGACCCAAATTGCAAGTGTTGAGTAAAACGGTGCCATGGAAGAACCGTAGTTGCTGATTGGGTAAATAGCATGCTCTGACAGACTGACAGGAGAGGCAAGGAAAGCAGAGACGCTTTCGGAACCTTCTGACAGCAGAGAGGTCAGAATAGCCATGCCGTCGCTTCCGGAGAATGTCATAATCTGAGAAGCAGAACTTAGCTTTTCGGAAAGATCCGAAAGTAATGAGGCTGATTCATTTAGTGTGCTGTGTACTTCTGATAAATTTGAAGCTGATTTATCAGATGCTTTGGAGATGTTGGATACACTGTTATTCAGCTGCTGTAATAATGTTGAGACAGAAGATCCGGTATTATCAACATTGTTTGCTAAGTTGTCAAGTTCATCTTTTACATTTGTTTCAAAACTATTTTTGACATCTGTAATCGATTGAACGCTGTCGGCAATCAGACGATCGACATCTGCTTTTAAAGCGGTGGCATCTTGGGTAGTGCCGGTGATTTGCGATTGTGCAGAATCTAGTTCATTTTTGATAGATGTCTGATGTTCGATTGCTTCAGCAATACGCCGATTGATTGCATCTACAGAAGGAGTCAGAATAGGATAAGACTCTTTGAGTGCAGTCAATGAATCGGACAGGGAAGTATAGCCGTCTATAAGCTTTTGCACCCGGTCTCCGACAGAGGAAAGTGCTGATGCAGCTGCGTCACTGTCAGAAGAAAAAGAACTAAGAGCAGAGTCTAAAGCGTCTGAGACAGCTGTATAAAACTTTTTGTTGTCTGCCAATGCCTGATTGACAGCGGTGGTAGTTCCGGTAATTGCGGAAGTGAGAGAACTGATGCCATCTCCTGCATCGTTCAGCGCATTCAGGCTGTCCTGTGTTCCGTTTCCGGATTGTTCGAGAAACTCAGAAGTTGTATCGAGCATAAGGGAAGCGGCGTCTGACATATCTGAAAATGCTTGTACAGTGCCGGCGGCAGAGGACAAATCCTGTGAGATATTTGCAAGCGATGCCGCAAGGTTATCTGTTAATGTTTTGTCTCCGGATTGCTTAGAGATATCAGCAACATACTGGAATGCTTCTAAGGCAGTCTTAGAAATAGTCTCTGTAAAGGTACTGTTTACCTGTTGTTGTACAGCAGTTGCCCCCTTGTCTGTTATCTTTGGAGCAATTGCATTTTCTTTTTCGTTGATATAGTAAGTGATCTTAGGATGTGTGACATCAGGAGAAAAAAGACTCATCATGTCCTGGCTAAAATCTTTTGGAATCACTAATGCTGCATAGTAACGTCCTGACTTGACTCCTTTTTTAGCATCCTTTGCATTTGTGAAGACCCAATTGAGTTGTGTGTTTTCGTGCAATTCAGATAGAATCTGATCACCTAAGTTTAGTTTGACCGGAATCAGTTCACCGTCGTACCCTTTATCCTGGCTGGCTATAGCAACTTTCAAGTCTCCTGTATTTCCATATGGATCCCAGCTTGCAGCAATGTTGAACCACGCATAGAGGGAAGGAACAATGGTAATTCCGAGAATAACAATCAACGCAATGACGTTTTTACGGATTTTCTTGATGTCGTGATAAAAAATCTGAAATATATTCTTCATGGTCTTACTCCTCCTCCTTTTTGCGGAATGATTCCAGCATTTCATTGAAAGACATACCTGCGAGTTTCTGTTGATTGGCAAATGCGCTGTGGAAATATTCCACTATAATAAGCCATGTTGCAATCAAAATGATGGATAGAATCCAAAGAACAAGGAATACGAGTTTGGATTCCAGACTGAACATCAAAATCAGGAAAATCAGAGGAACAATCAAAATAGCAAGGAACCCAATTTTTATCATTTTCTGATAGTTCTTTTCAAATGCCTGTGCTTTGGAAGCGGTTTGTATCTGCAATTCTTCTTGTGACAACGAAGCAGAAAGAAGCATAGAAAGCTGTAGCTTTTTTCCTACCACTTCAGTTGGCGTTTCGCCGATCATCAATTCCGTCTCGGCTAATTTCTGATCAAACAGTCGGTTGAGCCCAGATAAAAGAGGTCTGATACCAAGTCCGATCAAAAGGGAGATTGGCACATACAGTAGTAAAATGAGCAGATTATGTATATAAGTGCTCCCGTACATTCCAGCAATACATTCTCTCATTGCAGTGATACCATAAGTAAATGGGAGCAATGGATGCAGATTTTGGAAGAAGGCAGGGGTCATCTCGATTGGATAGGTTCCGGAGGAACCTGGAATCTGCAGAATTACCAGTATGACACACAATGCTTTTCCGATATGTTTGAATGTAAGGGAAAGAGCATAAATAATATTTACATATACGAAAGAGCAGACTGCTCCCGTCAGTATTAATGCTGCCGGATTAGTACATTGTACACCCGGAAGGAAAATGTCGCCGGCAGTAACGATAATTCCCTGTACGACACCTACAGTTACATACAAAAGCCAACGTCCGAAGTAAAGAGAAACAGAACCATAATTGCGCATGGAGTGATCTTTGTCTACTTCCATTTTAAATATGGCAATCAGTACGATTCCGCCTACCCAAATAGCGAGGTTCGTGTAGAACGGTGTCATGGAAGAACCGTAATTTTTTACCGGATACAGTCGTTCTGTCTGAATCTCTACAGGAGAAGACATGAAGGAAGCAACAGACTTGTCATCGACCCCTTCTAATGAGAGCAGTGTCTGAAAAGCATCAGAACTTGCCAGTGCATTGATATCTGTCTGGATGGTATCAATGTGCCCCTGAACATTCTGCAGAGCGGTTTTTGTGCCGTCAAGTGCTTCGTTTGTACTTTTAAGGCTCTTTTCAAGTTGTGACAGAATTCCATTCATTTGATCTGCCGTGGCAGGAACACCATTTAGAAGTCCTGTCAGTTCACCGGTTACAGAAGAAAACAGATCTAAGGTCTGATTCAGCTGAGGAAGTACATTCTGATCCAGTGTAGAACGGAAGGTATGAAGACTGTCGATGCTGTCAGAAGCAATTCCGGCAATCTCTTTTCGGGAAGTAGATGCAGTTGAAATAGCATCTGAAATACCTTTGTTTCCGGCAGTCAAAGAATTTACCAATTCCTGATTACTCTGATTTTGTGCTTGAAGTTTTTGGATACTTTCCGTAATCTTGTCAGGTAAGAAAGAGCTGAGTTCTTCCAAATCAGCTAAAATCTTTCCGTTTAACTCGGTGACAGAATTTGCGGCATCTAAAGCATTGCCAATAGAGTTATTGACAGATTGAGCTTTGGATTCCAGACTGTCAAGTCCTGAAGAGATGGAACTGCTTGCTTGTCCAAGGAGATTTTCACCTTGTGAAACAGAACTAGAGAGAGCGGAAGAAAAATCTCCAGCTGCACTTCTGGCGTCCTTTAGGATTGAGATAGAGTTTTCAAGTGCGGAAGCACCTGATGTCGCTGAATTTTTTAAAGATTCTGAAGTCTTGGCAGCGTTTGCAATGGAAGACTGCGCACTGGCAGTGTCAGAAGAAAAGGTCAGAAGAATCTTTTCGTAGGACGCAAGGTTGTTCTCAGTCTTATTGAGCATTGCAATTACATTGGAATTTACTGTCCCAAGTGTGTTGGACAGCTTTCCGGCAGATTCTTTAAGTATGGAGGAGACAGACTCCGATGCCACAGCGGAAAATGTACTGTTTATCTCTTCCTGAATCGTGCTGGCACCACTACTTGTTATTTTTGGTGCGATCGCATTTACTTTTTCGTTGATATAATAGTCTAGTTCCGGAGTTTTTAAATTTCCGGATAAGATACTAAGCAGAGAACTGCTGAAATCTTTCGGGATTACAATGGCAGCATAGTATTTGCCTGATTTAACCCCGTCTACTGCTTTTTTCTCGGAGGTAAACACCCAGCCGAGTTGTTTGTTTTCTTTCAGATTATCTAAGATTTCCTGTCCGGCATTAATTGTGATATCTTGATCAGTTGCCTGCGTGTCATTGTTGGCGACTGCGATTTTGATACCGGATGTATTGCCATATGGATCGATATTGGCTGCAATATTGAACCATGCATAGAGCGATGGCAGCAGGCAGACACCTATCGTGACAAGAATTGCGGCCCGATTATGCATAAGTCTTGATAAGTCGCGTCGGAAAATTCGAAATGATTTTTTCATAAAATACAAGCCTCTTTTCTAAAAATATTCTAGTAAATAGATACCATGTTGATTTTTTTAACAAAAAGTATTATATTAATGAAAAAATCGATTTACAACCATTAATAGTTAAGGGAAATGTTGAATTATAGACAGATATGAAAAAAATGTTGGGATACATATAAAATTATATAAAATAAGGAAAGGAAAGAAGAAAATGGATCGCAGAGTCAGAAAGACAAAAAGCCAGTTGAGAGCCGGACTGGCACAGTTGATGAGGGAGAAGAGTATTCGAGAAATTACGGTGAAAGAGTTGGTTGATAAAGTGGATATTAATCGTTCAACCTTTTATCTCCATTATTCTGATATTCCAGGAATGCTCAAAGAGATAGAAGATGAGATTTTAGAAGAGATGGGGAGAGCAATTCAGGAGCATCCGATTGAGGGAGGAGAAAAAAGTATTTATTTTTTTATGCAGGATATGTTCCGGGTGCTGGCAGCAAACAGGGAAATTGGCTGTGCGCTTGTGGGGCCTCACGGGGATATTGCGTTTGTGAGACGAATTGAAAACTTTTTGGAACAATATAGTCGGCATGTGCGAGGAGATATGCTGCCTGAGCAGCTTGCTGAGATGAAGTATTTTTACTCATTTTGCTGGAATGGATGTCTGGGATTTGTGAAAACATGGCTGGAAGAAGGCGAGGATAAATCTCCGGAAGATGCGGCAAAATTAATGTTTCAGATGGTGACCAGTTCCATGCGTGCATTTTTTGACAACGTAGGTGGGAAAACATTAACCGAAAATATTTAGAGAACATGCATAAAAACAGAAAGATAAAACTGTGTAAAATCAATAAAAATAAAAAAGGGTATGGACAAATAGGGAGCGTACTGTTATCCTAGTTACAGATATTAAGTTTGTTATTACGTGAGGGTAAGCAAGACTGTTTATAATACTTTAGAGAGCGGTATTATAAGCAGTTTTTTTATTCTATAGGAGGGAGCACGCAGATTGAAGATTCTTAGAGTTTTGAACACAAACTCCGTTGTGACAATCGATGAAAAGAAAAGAGAAGTGATTATCACAGGTCCCGGGATTGGGTTTAAAAAGAAAAAAGGTGAGTGTATAGACGATACTCTGATTGATAAGATATATTGCCTGGAAGATCATGACAAGAATCACACATTACAGGAAATTGTTAAGGCGATATCGGAACGATATCTTGAAATTGTAGGAAAAGTAGTGCAGGCAGCAAAAACGGAGTACCATCTGAAGATAAATGAAGTGTTGTATATCACACTGACAGACCATATTAATTCGGTGATTGAAAGACATGCCGAAGGTATTCATCTAAAGAATATGATAAAGATGGATATTCAGAAATTCTATCCGAAAGAATATGAACTGGGAGAAAGAACTGTAAAGTGGATACAGGAAGAAACAGGAATTTCACTGGAAAATGATGAGGCGGCTTTTATTGCTATGCATATTGTTTCATCAGAGATGGAGAGTAGTGACACACCGGTTGTGAGAAAGATTGTAGAATTGATAAATGCGATTATGCAGATTATCAGAATTCATTTCAAAATAGAGTTTGATGAAACTTCAGTCTCTTATCAGAGATTTCTCACACATTTAAAATTCTTTTCAGCAAGAATTTTTAGTGGAAAAACATATAAAGATAGTATGTATGAGATTTATGATGTTATGGTAGAACAGAATGCATACGCATATAAAGGTGTGGAGAAAGTGTCCACGCTGATCAAAAAACAATATGATTATACGTTGAGTATTGACGAACAATTATATTTGTTGATTCATATAAAACGAATACTAGATGAACAATAGAATAGAATTATTAAGTTTGTTATTATTCAGTTAAGCAAGACTTGATCATAAAAAGAGGCTATCCCGGGAAATGGCGTCTTTTTGTGGTCGAGTCTTTTTTATATTAAAATCAATAAGCAATGAAGAGAGGGAAAAAAGTATGGATTACGAAAGCGTAGCAAAGAAAATTTTACAACGTGTAGGTGGAGCAGAAAATGTTACCGGACTGGTACACTGCATGACCAGACTTCGTTTTAATTTGAAAGACGAGTCCATCGTAGATGATGAGGCAGTCAAAAAGACAAAAGGTGTTATGGGGGTTATGAAGAAAGGAGGACAATATCAGATCATCATAGGAAATGATGTGGGATATGTCTATGAAGAATTGAACAAATTGGGGAAATTTTCAAATCAAGTACCGAAAAAGAAGGAAAACAGCACTGAGAAGAAAAATATTTTAACCATGTTAATGGATACGATTTCAGGAATTATGACTCCTGTCATTCCGGCGATTATCGGAGCTGCGATGATCAAAGTGCTCTTGACATTGCTGCCAATGATTGGAGTGCTAAATACAAGTGGAGATACATATCAACTCTTAACTGTGATAGGAGATGGTGCATTCTTCTTCATGCCGGTTCTCATTGCAGTGTCTGCATCTAAAAAATTTGGCACGAATGTATATTATGCGGCAAGTATTGCATTGATTATGCTGCATCCTAATTTCATCAGTATGATGACAACCGCGCACGATGCAAATGAGACAATTCGATTTTTAGGCCTTATACCTGTGACATACGCAACCTATTCTTATTCGGTCATTCCGATTATTTTAGCAGTGTGGTCACTGAAATATGTAGAAAAATTTGTGGATAAAATCACACCGGTCATTACGAAAAACTTTTTAAAACCAATGCTTGTCGTATTGATAGAGGCGCCGATTGCATTGATCATATTAGGACCACTTGGTGCTATTTGCGGAAATGTTTTATCGGATGTGGTTTATTTCATTCATGATAAATTAGGCTTTATTGCGGTCGGACTCGTTGCAGGTATTTATCCGTTTGTAGTCATGGCGGGAATGCATCATGCATTTACACCGATTAAACTTGGCATGATCGCAACAACAGGATATGAGAATTTTATTTGTATTGGAGAACTTTGTTCCAATATGGCACAGGGAGCGGCATCGCTTGCAGTTGCCATCAAAAGTAAAAATAAAGATTTTAAACAGATTGCAGGTTCCTCAGCATTTTCAGCACTTCTTGCGGGAATTACAGAGCCGGCTCTTTACGGAGTAACATTGCGATTGAAACGGCCAATGCTTGGAGCATGTATCGGGGCTGTGGCAGGTGGTTTGTTTGGAGGATTCTTCCAACTGAAATGCTTTGGAATTGCCACACCTGCGATTGTAACGATTGTTCAATATGTGGAAGAAAGCCGTCCGATGAGTCTTTTGATTGCAGCGCTCACAATCTTGATCACAGTGATAGTTGCATTTATTGCTACTATGCTAATCGGATTTGAAGATGTTGTAGATGAAGATGACGAAGAAGAGTATTTTGAGGAAGTAAAAGAAGAACCAGAGTTGACAGATGGCGAAGAGATTACAGTCTTAAACCCATTAGCAGGAGAAATTGTTTCGTTAAATCAGGTGAAGGATGCAACTTTTTCACAGGAAATCTTAGGAAAAGGGGTTGCGGTGGTTCCGGCTGAAGGTGTTGTATATGCGCCATTTGACGGTAAAGTAGATATGATGTTTGAAACTGGTCATGCAGTAGGTTTAACGAGTGATAAAGGTGTGGAGCTGCTGATCCATGTTGGTATCGATACTGTTAACTTAAAAGGTCAGTATTTTCATCCGATGAAAAAGACAGGCGATGAGGTAAAAAAAGGAGATGTGCTTCTTACTTTTGAAAAGGAGAAAATAGAGCAGGAGTATGATCTTATGACACCGGTGATTATTTCAAATACAAACCGATATCAAGAAATAAAAGCTGTAAAAACAGGAAAAGCAAACGTGTTAGATTCAATTTTGACAATCAGATAGTAAGTGTGAGAGGAGAAAAATGATGGAACAGATCGAAAAAACAGCATTTCCAAAAGACTTTTTATGGGGAAGCGCCTCAGCAGCATATCAGATTGAGGGGGCATATGCGGAAGATGGAAAAGGAATGACAAACTGGGATGAGTTTGTCAGAATTCCGGGGAAGACATACAAAGAGACGACAGGCGATGTTGCGGTTGATCATTATCACCGCTATAAAGAAGATATCAGGCTGATGGCGGAGATGGGATTGAAAACATACCGGTTTTCCATTTCGTGGGCGAGAATTTTCCCAAAAGGAAAAGGCGAGATCAATGAGAAAGGGATTGCTTTTTATGGGGATGTGATTGATGAGTGCCTGAAAAATCACATTGAGCCAATGGTGACAATCTTTCACTGGGATTTGCCACAGGCGCTTGTGGATTCCTATGGCGGATGGGAGAGCGCGGAAATTATTGACGATTATGTAACCTATGCAAAGACATTGTTCCAAAACTGGGGAGACAAGGTAAAATATTGGATTACATTAAATGAACAGAATATTTTCACTTCACTTGGCTGGCTGACAGCGCAACATCCGCCGGGAAAATTTGACGATCAGAAGATGTTTTATCAAGTAAATCATCACGCTTTTATGGCGCATGCAAAAGCGGTTCTTGCTTATCGCGAGATGGGATACAAAGGTGAGATCGGAGCAAGCTTTGCATACACACCTTCTTATGCGCTGGATTGTAAGCCGATCAATGCAATGGCAAAAAGCAATTATGATGATTTGAAAAATTATTGGTGGATGGATGTCTATGCATATGGACGATATCCGAAAGCGGCAATGACCTATTTGAAGAAAAAGAAAATTGCGCCTCAAATGCAAAGCGGTGATGAAGAAATTTTGAAAGAAGCTGCAAAAGAGATCACTTTTATGGGTGTAAACTATTACCAGAGCTGCGTATGTGAATACAATCCATTAGATGGTGTTACGCCGTATGGAACAATGAACACAACAGGGAAAAAAGGAACTGCACAGGAAATCGGAATTCCCGGAATTTATAAAAATCCGGCGAATCCGTATCTTATGACAACAGACTGGGATTGGAGTATTGATCCGAAAGGACTTCAATTTTGCTGTCGCGAAATCACGAGCCGCTATGCGCTGCCGATTATCATATCCGAAAATGGATTGGGGGCATTTGACAAATTAGAGGAGGATGGCGCAGTTCATGACGTATATCGTGTTGAGTATCTGAAAGAGCATTTGAAAGCACTGGGTGAGGCGATCGAAGAAGGGTGTGAAGTGTTAGCATATTGTACATGGTCATTTACAGATTTGCTAAGCTGGCTGAACGGATATCAGAAACGATATGGATTTGTATATGTGGATCGCAACGAAGAAGGAGGAACGTTGAATCGCTATAAAAAAGACAGCTATTACTGGTATAAAGATGTGATTTCCACAAATGGTGAAAATCTATATAAATAAAAGAAAACTTCTTGACAATAATAAATTAGCGTGGTAAAGTACTAATAAATAAACCGATGAGGAAGAGTAAGTATCTTCAGTGTTTGCTTCACAGAGAACTGCAGATGGTGGGAGTGCAGTAAGATGTAGCTGTAGAGAATGGGCTTCCGAGGGCGAGCTGAACGGCAAAGATTTACAGTAGGTGAGCCGGAGACAGTACTCCGTTAACAAAGTTCGCATATGTCAGTATGCATAAGTGGGTATATAGTGAAAGATATACCAAGCCGGGTGGCACCGCAGGAGTTGAATTATGTACTCTTGTCCCTGCAATAGATATTGTATGGGACGAGAGTTTTTTGTTATATAGAATTTCTTGTCCCGCAGATTTCATATTGAAAAGGAGATAAACACAATGAGCGAACGAAAAATCCCTTATAAAATCTATCTGGAAGAAAGTGAGATGCCAAAGACATGGTACAATATGCGTGCAGATATGAAGAACAAACCGGCGCCGCTTTTGAATCCGGAGACGTTGCAGCCGATGACAGAAGAAGAACTCTCGGTTGTGTTCTGCAAAGAGCTGGTGGAACAAGAATTGGACAACGATAACAGATACATTGAGATTCCGCAGGAGATACAGGATTTTTATAAGATGTACCGTCCGGCGCCGCTTGTAAGAGCATATTGTCTGGAAGAAAAACTGCAGACTCCTGCAAAGATTTACTATAAATTTGAAGGAAATAATACGAGCGGAAGTCACAAATTGAATTCCGCCATTGCGCAGGCGTATTATGCGAAGAAACAAGGATTGAAAGGTGTTACGACCGAGACAGGAGCAGGACAGTGGGGAACAGCACTTTCGATGGCGTGTTCTTACCTCGGCTTAGACTGTAAAGTATTCATGGTGAAATGTTCTTATGAGCAGAAACCGTTCCGGCGAGAAGTGATGCGCACCTACGGCGCGAGCGTGACACCGTCACCGTCGATGGAGACGGAGGTTGGACGCAAGATTCTTGCAGAACATCCGGGAACGACAGGAAGTCTTGGATGTGCGATTTCGGAGGCTGTGGAAGTTGCAGTGGGAAGTGAAGGGTATCGTTACGTGCTTGGAAGTGTTCTGAATCAGGTTGTACTGCATCAGTCAGTCATCGGTGTAGAAGCAAAACTTGCAATGGATAAATATGGTGTTACTCCGGATATTATTATCGGATGTGCCGGAGGGGGATCGAATCTTGGTGGATTGATCTCTCCGTTTATGGGAGAAAAATTAAGAGGAGAAAAAGATTATCATTTCATTGCAGTGGAGCCGGCGTCTTGCCCGAGTCTTACAAGAGGTGTATTTGCATATGATTTCTGTGACACCGGTATGGTGTGTCCGTTGGCGAAGATGTACACACTGGGAAGTGGATTTATTCCGTCGGCAAATCATGCGGGAGGACTTCGTTATCACGGAATGAGTCCGGTGCTGTCACAGCTTTATGCGGATGGATATATGGAAGCAAGATCGGTAGAACAGACAGCTGTATTTGAAGCGGCGGAGCAGTTTGCGAGAGTGGAAGGAATCCTGCCGGCGCCAGAGAGCAGTCACGCGATCAAAGTTGCAATTGATGAAGCGCTTAAATGCAAAGAGACAGGAGAGGAAAAGACGATTTTGTTCGGACTTACCGGAACCGGATATTTTGATATGTATGCGTATGAAAAATTCCATGATGGAAAGATGTCAGATTACATTCCGACAGATGCGGATCTGCAAACAGGATTTGATGGTATTCCAAATATTTCTTTATAAAATCAATAGCCTTTATCTGAGTGAAATATCTTAGATAAAGGCTATTTTTCAGTGTCTTCAGAATCTTCAAATGTGATTTTGACGATATTTTCAATTGGAACCTCCAAGATTCGACACAGCGATTCGATTGTGTGAAGGGTTACATTTCTGTTATGCTTTAAAGAGTCAAGGGTGCCTTTGGAAAAGTTATACTCTTTCAGTAAGCGGTAAGTAGTAAAATTTTTTTCTTCTAAAGTTTTCCAAAGCGGGCTAAAATCAATCATATAAAATCACCTTTCTTAATATCATTATATTTAGTAAAAATGTGCTTGGATATACCCGATATATAGGGTATAATATGTGGAAAAAAAGTAGATATTATGGTATAATATGCAAAACAAGGGAGGACGCTATGAATAGATTAATGGACAAAAAGGCAAAAACAGTATTTTTAATTACATTATGTTCCGCAATGCTGATTGTTCATGCGTTTGCAAGGTTTGGCACTTCGTTTTTTAAAACGGAGATGTCAAGAACACAGGATGAATTGGAGGAGATGGCGGAGTCTGGTATTCGTGAAACAAAGGAAAAGTATGCAGGTATGATATCTTCTCTGAAGACGTTGGCAGTTGCATTCAACGGTTTTTCCTCTATATATGATGAGTCAATTTATAAGCAATTAATCTTTTTTAAAGACATGACTTTTTTTGATCACATTGTGATCGCGGATATAGATGGAAATACAGTGGATTCAGATGGAAATAAGACGAATATTAAAGAACGAGAGTATTTTCAAAAAGCAATAAACGGAGAAACTGTTATTTCAGAGATAATGGATTCTCGAATCATACCAGATAAAGAGATTCAGGTCATTGCGGTTCCGATTGAAAGTGAGAACGTGGTGACAGGAATTTTGTTTGGAATATTAGATACTGGTACATTAAACCAGGAGATAGGGGATTTGTATCTGAACCATATCTATATACAGATTGTAGATTCCGAAGGAAATTATATTACGAGATTTAAGTCAGAAGATGCGATTATGAATCATGCGAATGTTTGGGACGATCTCGAAGAGTTCGAATATCAGACCGGAAGTCTTGAAGAATTGAAGGAAGACATTTCGAATGAAAAAGAGGGGCATTTCACTTTTCGAAAAGGAGAGGAGGAACGAGTCTCATATTATGCACCACTAGGTGTAAACAATTATTATATTTTTGCCACAACAAACAGTAAATATCTAAAAGAGCATATCAGTAATATTAATCTGAAAGTATTGGGAATGGCAACGGAGATGACGGCGGCATTTTTAATCTTGATTTTGGGGTTATATTGGTACAATGGAAAAGTGCGCAAGGCGATTTTGCAGTCGCATGAAGAGGTGCTGAGCAGTGAGGAGATGATGCGTATTGCGATCAGTCAATCCAAACAGACCGTGTTTGAGTACAGTGTAAAGACTAAAGAACTGCATGCGAAAGTCGGAGAGCAGAATCCGCTGTTTCAGAAAACATGCCTCTCCAATGTCCCGGAATCTATTTTGGAAAGAAACGTGATTGACGAAGAATCTGCTGATAACTTAAAAGAGACGTTTGAGCTGATCAAAAGAAAGGAATTGTGTGAAACAGAAATCAAAGTCTTATATCATGGAGAGGTGCAGTGGTTCCGGATGATTATGAAGAATTTATACGATGAGAAACATCAGATTGTGAATACAGTGGGAATTCTGGAAAATATCAGTGAGAAGAAATATCAGGAGGAGCTATTGGAAGAAAAACAGCAGATTCAGGATGCACTGAATGCAGATGCATTTTTGCGATGTAAAATAGATCTTGAGACAGAGATGGTTGTGGAAGTCGATGGGAAAATTTTGAAAGAGCAGATCCCTTATCAGCAGTATTTGAAAGAAAATATTTTATCTGTGACAGGAAAGGAAGACTGGAAGAATGTAATCTGTCAATCTTCAAAAGAATATTTGATCGACGAGTATCAAAAAGGTCAGGATGTTATTGAAATCCAGTTTCAGATGCAGTATCAGGGAACGGAAAGATGGGTATCCTGCATGATTTATCTTATGACAGACAATTGCAGGAATGGTCATATCCAGGCGCTGATGATTTTAAACGATATCGACAAACGCAAGCGTGAAGAATTGCGTCTGAAAGAAAGAGCAGAACGAGATGGCTTGACAGGACTTTACAATGCGACTACTATGAAGATGAAAGCAGATAATTTTTTGCAGTCACTGTGGGCATTGGAAGGAAATCATATCTTTATGCTGATGGATTTGGATTGTTTTAAACAGATCAATGATACGTTCGGACATCAGTATGGAGATCAGGTATTGAAAGATGTGTCACAGACATTGACGAAAACATTTCGACATAATGATCTGATAGGAAGAATGGGCGGAGATGAATTTGCGATTATGATTTTGAATGTTTCTGATTTTTCAGTGATAGAACATACTGTACAGCAATTGTTAAAGGAATTGCACAAATCATATGAGCAGAATGGAAAGACGGTTGAGGTATCGGCATCTTTGGGCATTGTGACTGCCCCTGAACATGGAACGACGTTTGAAGAATTGTATCAGAAGTCGGATCAGATGTTATATGAAGTGAAAAGAAGTGTGAAAAACGGATATCGGTTGTATCAGGAGAAGGAATCAGAACATGAAACAGATTTTAATTGTAGATGATGATGTCAGCATCGGAGATATGCTGGAGGAGATATTAACAAAAGAGGGGTATGGCGTAAGCCGTGCGTATTCGGGGACGGGAGTGTTTTCATTCATATTATTTTTGAAAAAGAACAACTTCCTGCTTATGAATAGCTATTAAAATAACTAATGGATAAGGTGTTTGTCAATCATTGACAATGTATCTAAATATTTCCTATAATGATATGCGGCAGTATCGGCAGAGCACCGGTGCGAGACGAGTGAGAGGAGAACTATAGGAATGAAAACAGATAAGAAATATGCATCTGTCTTTGAATTGAATGGAATGCCGAAGTTTTCACAGGCATTTCCGCTTGCACTGCAGCATGTAGTGGCAATGATTGTTGGATGTGTAACCCCTGCGATCGTGATTGCAGGAGTGGCAGGATTAGAAGGAAACGATAAGGTTATTTTTGTGCAGGCAGCGTTGTTTATTGCTGCAATTTCCACATTGATTCAGTTGTTTCCGCTTGGAGGAAAGATTGGTTCCGGTCTTCCGGTCATCATGGGAGTCAGCTTTGCGTATCTACCAAGTATGCAGGCAATCGCAGGAAATTTTGATATTGCGACTATTTTAGGAGCGCAGTTGATCGGCGGTATTGTGGCTGTGTTTGTCGGAATTTTTGTAAAGAAATTGAGAGTGTTGTTTCCGCCGTTGATTACGGGAACGGTTGTGTTTACGATTGGTCTGTCATTGTATCCGACTGCTGTCAAATATATGGCAGGAGGAGCATCTTCACCGAATTATGGTGCATGGCAGAACTGGCTTGTTGGATTTATCACACTGGCAGTTGTAATTGCGCTGAACCATTTTGCAAAAGGAATTTTGAAACTTGCATCTATTTTGATTGGTATGATTGTCGGATATATTGTGTCAGGATTCTTTGGCATGATTGATTTTTCAGCGGTAGGTTCGGCAGGAATGTTCCAAATCCCGCAGCCGATGTATTTCGGAATGAAATTTGAGGTATCTGCAATCGTTACGATGGTATTACTTTTCGTGATCAACTCTGTGCAGGCAATCGGAGATTTTTCAGCGACGACAGGCGGTGGACTTGACCGTGAGCCGACCGATAAAGAGCTGTCGGGCGGTATTGTGGCATATGGTATCACAAATATTTTCGGATCGTTCTTTGGAGGACTTCCGACAGCTACTTTCAGCCAAAATGTGGGAATTGTTGCAACTACAAAGGTTGTGAACCGCATGGTGCTAGGACTGGCGGCAGTGATTATTCTGCTTGCAGGGTTCGTCCCGAAATTCTCAGCGCTGTTGACAACGATTCCGCAGTGTGTACTCGGAGGTGCAACGATTTCGGTATTCGCATCGATTGCAATGACAGGTATCAAGCTTGTCGTACAGCAGCCACTTACATACCGCAGCACTTCAATCATTGGTCTTGCAGTCGCACTTGGAATGGGGATCACACAGTGTTCAGATGCACTTGCAAGTTTCCCGGCATGGGTGACAACGGTATTTGGAAAATCACCGGTTGTTGTTACAACAATCGTGGCAATTTTGCTCAATTTGATTCTTCCAAAAGATAAAAAACAATAATAAAAATGGGTTAGATTCCGTTCGAAAAAATGATTTTTCGGACGGAATTTTTTTGTTCATAACATAAAAATACGTGGTATAATAGAACACTAAGATTTAAGAAATTGAGAAAACAGATAAGGAAATGGATGACAACATGAGTATAGATGGAACATTATTTTTAGAACAATTGACAGAAAAATTAAAATATCGGATAGAGGAACTGGATGTAGTCATTTCAGAAGGACAGAAAGATGTCGAGAGTATGCATGAATACTACTGGGAGAATTATACTGAGATGGACGAGTATGGGTATGAGAACTATGACAACCAGCAGGCATTGCTGCGGCAGGTGAATGCGAATCAGGACAAGCTTTTGTTAAAGCACCGATTTGAAAAAATGTTGGATTCGCCATTCTTTGGGAGAGTTGATTTTATCTATGACGGGGAAGATGAGGCGGAGTCGTTCTATATCGGGATTGGCAATTTTGCAGAGCGCACAGGGAGTGTGCCGCTTGTGTATGATTGGAGAGCGCCCGTGAGCGGACTGTTTTATGATTTTGATCAGGGCCCGGCATCTTATGAAGCTCCACTTGGGACGATTGAGGGTGAGATTGTGTCAAAGTGGCAGTATAAGATTCGAAATGGAAAGATGATCTATGGATTTGAGAGTGATGTGAAGATCGATGATGAGATTTTAAAGCAAGAGCTTGGAAGTAATGGGGATGTGCAGTTAAAAAATATTGTGCGGACAATCCAAAAAGAGCAGAATGCAATTATCCGAAATACAAAAGACAAGATTCTCATCATTCAGGGGGCAGCAGGAAGTGGGAAAACTTCGGTGGCACTTCACCGGATCGCATATCTGTTATACCATGACAGAGAACATTTGAAATCTTCAAATATTTTGATTCTTTCTCCGAATAGTGTGTTTGCAGATTATATCTCGCACATTCTGCCGGAACTTGGAGAGGAAAATATACAGGAGATGAGTTTTGATCTGTTTGCATATAAAGAACTCAAACATGTAGTCTCTGATTGTGAGGATAGATACCATCAGATTGAACGGCAGTTAAAGTGGATGACAGACGAGGAAGAAGAGAGGTACAGACAGAAGCAGTCAGCAGAATTTATCGGTCAGACAGAAGGATTTTTGGCGGGGCTGGAAGATGAATTGATGGATTTTTCCGAGATAGAATGGAAAGGGTTAAAAAAGACAGAGCAGGAGCTGATTGAGCTGTTTTATTTTAAGTTTCAAGATGTGCCTCTATTGTCGCGTATGGATGCGGTGATGGAATATGTGATTGATGAGTATGAGACACTCTATGACCGGACAGTGTCGGAAGAAGAATGTGAGATACTCAAAAACCGATTTATGGGGATGTATGTGACAAGAGATCTTTATGAGATTTATAATTGGCTGCTTGAGGAGGCAGGGTATCCAACCCTTCCGGAAAGGTCTTACGAGAAACGAACCCTTCCGTATGAAGATGTATATCCGATGCTGTATTTGAAATATCGTCTGCAGCAGAAAACGTCAAGGCAAAAGATCAAACATCTGGTCATCGATGAGATGCAGGATTATTCTTATCTGCAATATTATATTCTGAAACAGCTGTTTTCTTGTAATATGACGATTCTTGGGGACAGAGCGCAGACGATGGACGACAGAGAACAGGACGTGCTGACATTTTTGCCGGGCATATTTGGGAAACAGGTAAAGAAAATTGTGATGAACAAAAGCTATCGAAATACGATGGAGATTGCAGCATATGCAGGAGCAATTACCGGAATTCAGGATCTGGAGTTGTTTGAACGGCATGGAAAAGAAGTGACCGAAGCAGTTTTTGAAAGGAAAGAGGATGCGCTGGATGCATTGGAACAGGAACTGCGCCTTGCGGAAGATGCGTTTGAGACTGCCGCTGTACTTACATTTACTGAGGAGGAGGCAAAAGCAGTCTATGAGGAACTGAAGCATCGTGGGAGAGAGGCTGCCTATATTGACAGGGACAGCTCTACTTTTCGAAAAGGGCTGACGGTGACAACCTTTTACCTTGCAAAAGGGTTGGAATTCGATCAGGTATTTGCTGTCTGTCCTGGCAGAGAGGATGCACTTGCAAAGCAGGCGAGATATATCTGTGCGACGAGGGCGCTGCATGAACTTTATATGTATGAGATCAAATAAGCAGGAAGGAGAGACATGCGATGAAAAATGGTATTTTAAAAGAACAGGACTATCAGGAACAGATGGAACATGTTGTAGAGCCGTATTTGCATTCTAAAGAGCGGGAGCTGTGGCTTGAAAGAGAGCACGGGAAACAGATTTATGTAAGGTGTTATCAGGCAAAGAAGGCGAGAGGAGTTGTTTTAATCTCGCATGGATTTACGGAGACGAGCGAGAAGTACAAGGAGTTGATCTACTATTTTCTGAGAGGCGGATATCATGTGTATATACCGGAGCACTGTGGGCATGGACGCAGTTATCGTCTGGTGGAGGATCCGTCGCTTGTACATGTGGATTCTTACAAGCGGTATGTGGCAGATCTTTTATTTGTGGCAAGGACAGCGAAAAAAGAGCATAAAAATCTAAAACTATATCTGTTCGGGCATTCTATGGGAGGCGGTATTGCAGCAGCCGCAGTGGCAGCGAAGCCGAAATTATTCGAAAGACTGGTCCTGTCTTCGCCTATGATACGTCCTTTGAGCGGGAAAGTACCGTGGCATGATGCGCGAACGATTGCGACAGCTTTTTGTAAAGCAGGGCAGGCAAAGCGGTATGTGGCAGGACAGAAGCCTTACAGTGGACCGAGAAGGTTTGAAAATAGTTCGTCCACCTCAAGAGTTCGCTATGAATATTATCGGGCAAAGAAAGAGAAGGAGCCGTTGTTTCAGATGAATGCGGCATCGTATGGCTGGCTTCATGCGGCAGCATGTCTGAACAGGGATCTTCAAAGAGATGGAGTCAGACGGATTCGAATACCGGTTATCTTATTTCAGTCAGAACATGATCATTTGGTATCGAAAAAGGAACAGGTACGGTTTATATTAAAATTGAACCAAAATGGAAATACATATGCAAAGCTTGTGCGGGTACCTGGGACAAGACATGAGATATGGGGAGCAGATGAGAAGATTTTAAGAGGATATCTTGGAATGATCTTCCGGTTTTTATCGGGACAAAAATAAAACAGACAAAGGAGAATATATGGAAAATCAGGAAAAACAACATAAACGGCGAGTGCGTTATAAAGGCACCCACCCAAGAAGTTATAAAGAAAAGTATAAAGAGCTGAATCCGGAAAAATATCCGGAGACCGTTGAAAAAGTAATCGGAAAGGGCGGGACTCCCGCTGGGATGCATATTTCTATCTGTGTAAAAGAAATTTTGGATTTTTTCCAGATAGAACCGGGACAGAAAGGGTTGGATGCAACCCTTGGATATGGCGGTCACACATTGGAAATGTTAAAATGTCTCAAAGGTGAAGGGCATCTGTATGCGCTCGACATTGATCCGATTGAGTCGGTGAAGACAAAAGAACGTTTGAAGAATCTTGGATACGGAGAAGAGATGCTTTCTATCCGTCATTTGAATTTTGCCGACATTGATCAGGTTGTCGAAGAAGCCGGACCGTTTGACTTTATTCTTGCAGATCTCGGAGTATCGTCCATGCAGATTGACAATCCGGATAGAGGATTTACATACAAAAGCGAAGGACCTTTGGATCTGCGTCTGAATCCGGAAAAGGGAGAATCTGCCGCAGAACGCTTAAAAAATGTGACGGAAGACGAATTGGAAGGAATGCTTGTGGAGAATTCGGATGAACCATATGCGGCAGAGATTGCACAGCAGGTTATGAAAAAACTCAGACAGGGAGAAATGATTGACACGACAACTAAATTGTATGAGACGATAGAGGAGGCGCTTTCGTTCATTCCGGAGAAAGAACGGAAAGAGGCAGTGAAAAAGTCATGCCAGAGAACTTTTCAGGCACTTCGAATCGATGTAAACAGTGAGTTTGAAGTGTTGTATGCATTGATGGAAAAGCTCCCAAGCGCTCTGAAAAGTGGTGGTAAAGTGGCGATTTTAACATTCCATTCAGGGGAAGACAGAATTGTGAAGAAGGCATTCAAAGAGTGGAAAAAGGCCGGTGTTTACAGTGAGATTGCAAATGATGTCATCCGACCGTCCGCAAAGGAATGTGTCCGTAACAGCCGGGCGAAATCAACGAAGATGAGATGGGCGATCAAGGCATAAGAAGCAGGAAAGACAGATGGGGATTATTAAAACAATTGTGGCAGTGTGATAAAACGAAGCTTTTTTGCTCATAATAGCATTATGATCAGAAAAGAGAGGAAATCCTATGAAAACATTTCAGCAATTATACGAAGATTTGCTGCGGCAAAAAGTTTCGGTGGAGGAGCCGCTGCCGAAGGAATATGATCCAAAGCATCTGGATTGTCTTTTGTATCCGGAAGAATACGCCCCTGTTATTTCGACGGATACATGCGCAGATTGTTTCGAGAGAGCATGCCAGAAAAGCTGCATATTTGATGCGATTGAGACAGGAAAAGAAGGAGAGCTTTTTATCAATCCGTCACGTTGTGAGGGGTGCGCAGCCTGCATAGACGCATGTAAATCCAATCATCTTGCAGCAAGTAAAGATGTGCTTCCGGCGATGAGAGCGGTGCGAAATGCAAGTGGTCCTGTTTATCTGATGATTGCTCCGGCATTTTCCGGACAGTTTCGCGGGCATGTGACGGCGGGAAAATTAAGAAGTGCGTGCAAAGCGCTTGGATTTACCGGAATGGTGGAGGTGGCATTGTTTGCAGATATTCTGACACTGAAAGAAGCGCTGGAGTTTGAACGACATGTCAGAGAGCCGGGCGATTTTCAGCTCACAAGCTGTTGCTGTCCGGTTTGGATCGCAATGATCCGAAAGAGGTATCACGAATTATTACCGCATGTTCCAGGGGCAGTCTCTCCTATGGTTGCCTGCGGACGGTTTTTGAAGCGAATCCATCCGGATGCGGTGACGATATTTGCAGGTCCTTGTCTTGCAAAGAAAAAAGAGGCAAAAGAGCCTGATATTGCTGATGCGGTGGATTATGTGCTCACCTTTCAGGAAATGCAGGATATATTTGATGCGGCAGAGATTTCTTTGGAAGAACTTCCTGAGGAGGAAAAAGAACATGCTTCGAAAGCAGGCAGGCTGTATGCTCGTACAGGCGGAGTGAGTCAGGCAGTGGAGGAGATGGTGCGGCAGCTTTCGCCGGATGGAAAGATCGGTGTTCGCTGTGAACAGGCGAATGGAACAAAAGAGTGTATGGAGATGATGAGGCGCATTCAAAATAAAGAGACAGATGCGAATTTTTTTGAGGGGATGGGATGCGTTGGCGGCTGTGTGGGAGGTCCGAAAGCAATCATAGACAGTGAAAAAGGGAAGCGGTATGTGGACGAGTATGCAAAAAACTCAATCTACCAGACGCCGCTTGAAAATCCTTATGTACGAAAGCTGCTAGAGGAGCTTGGATTTGAAACCGTGGAAGAACTTTTGGAGGACAACACGCTGCTGACCAGAGAATTTTAGCGGCGTTAGTAGCGAAAAAGCCTGTTTTATTGTATAATACTAGCGTCGGCATACACTAAATGGTGAAAAATAGAAAGGACACGTTATGAAATATACAATACCACATTATTTTGAACAATTTCGATGTACAGCAGCAGAATGTGTGGATACCTGCTGTGCAGGATGGGCGATTATGATTGATGAGAAATCATTAGAAAAATATAAAAATACAGAGGGGGCTTTGGGAAACCGCCTTCACAATTCAATCGACTGGGAGGAAGGAAGTTTCCAACAGTATGAGAAAAGATGTGCATTCTTGAATGAAGAAAATCTCTGTGATCTGCATTTGGAGGGCGGCGAGGAGATGTTGTGTGACACGTGCAGAAATTATCCGAGACATATGGAGGAGTTTGACGGTCTGCGGGAAGGCTCTCTGTCGCTGTCTTGTATTGAGGCGGCGAAGATTATTTTAGGATGTAAGGATCCGGTTCAGTTTATTACGATGGAAGATGACACCGAGGATGAAGAAGATGAAGAGTTTGATTTTCTGTTATTTACAAAATTGATGGATGCACGAGAGGCAATTCTTAAGATGCTGCAGAACAGGGAAGTTGATATCTGTGTACGTATGGGAATGGTCTTAAATCTTTCAAAAGAGATCCAGATTGCGGTGGATCATGGAGAATTATTCCAGATTGATGAGTTGTTGAAAGATTTCGGAGAGATGGATTCTTTGCTTGAAATGCAAAAACAGATCGGGGAAGATCCAATGGGCGAGAATGAATATTGCAGTGAGATGCGCAAGATGTTCCGCACATTTTCCAAGTTGGAAGTGCTGAAGGAAGATTGGCCGGAGTATGTAAGAAAGGCGGAAAGGCTTCTGTTTGGAGAAGGACAGCGGGAATATCTAGAAAGGCGTAAGGCATTCCACAAAGCGATTGGATTAAAAAGTGCTTCCTACGATGTGTGGTCGTGTCTGCTGGAGCAATTGATGGTATACTTTGTGTTTACTTATTTCTGCGGAGCGGTCTATGATGATCACATTCTTGGAAAGATGCAGACAGCTGTGGTCAGTACTATATTGATTCAGGAATTGGCGCAGGCAGTTTGGCAGGAAAAACAGGAGGCGTTTACGTTTATGGATTTTGTAGATGTGGCGCACCGTTACTCCAGAGAGATTGAACATTCTGATATTAATCTGCTGAGGCTTGAAAAACTGTTTGACAGGCTGCCGCTGTTTCAGCCAAAACAATTGATTCGCATTTTATCTGTATAAGGAGAGGGTATATGAGACTGATACATACAGCAGACTGGCATCTCGGAAAACATATTGAAGGTCACAGCCGGTTGGAGGAACAAGAACTGTTTTTAGAGGATTTTGTGAATATCGTGAAAGAAAGAGATGCAGATGTTGTTCTGATTGCCGGCGATATCTATGATTCCTCGAATCCACCGGCGAAAGCGGAACAGTTATTTTATGATACACTGAAAAAGATTTCAGACGGAGGCAGAAGACTTACGATTGTGATTGCGGGCAATCATGATAACCCGGATCGTCTTGTGTCGGCGACACCGCTTGCGATGGAGCATGGAATCATCATGGTGGGAACACCAAAGACGGTGATTCCAAAAGGGCAGTATGGAAGCTGGGAAGTCTGCAGAAGTGGAGAAGGATACATTAAGATTGAGAGAAAATCTGAGCAAGCGGTCGTTTTGACCGTACCGTTTCCAAGTGAGAAAAGGCTGGAAGAGGTACTTTATTCGGAGATGGAATCGGAAGAAATACAATTGGAAACGTATAATGAGAGGCTGAGGTGTCTGTTTGACAGACTGGCAGATCAGTTTGAAGAAGAGACGGTCAATATCATCGTCTCTCATTTGTTTGTAATGGATAGTTTGGAAGAAGGTTCTGAAAGAAGCATACAGCTTGGAGGAAGTTATCTGGCAGATCCGGATATTTTTCCGAAGCTTGCAGATTATGTGGCACTTGGGCATATTCACAGACCGCAAAGTGTTCCGGGACACCCGAATATTCGCTACTCCGGTTCACCGATCGAGTATCGGAAAGGAGAAGAACGTTACCCAAAACAAGTGCTGTGTGTGGATATCAGAAAGGGCGAACCGGTTAAAGTTGAGCCGATCGAATTAAAACAGTACAAACCAATCGAGGTGTGGAGATGCACGAGTATATCGGAGGCAATCATGGTCTGTGAGGAGAACCGGGACAAGAACTGCTGGGTGTACTTGGAAATTGAGACAGAGCGCGCCATTTTGGAAGATGAGATCAAGAAGATGAAGCAGACGAAAAAGGATATCCTGGAAATCCACCCGATCTTGCGGGAAAAAGACACGGAAGAGGCAGAGACATCGTGGAAGGATCGTCCGTTTCCGGAAGTGTTTGCAGAATTTTACAGACGGGAACGTGGTGTGGAGATGTCTGAAGAGACGCGGGATATGCTGCTGAAACTATGTGAAGAGGAGGAGCCGCATGAGACCGATTAAATTAAAGATCAAAGGGCTGAACAGTTTTGTGGAGGAGCAGACAATTGATTTTGAAAAACTGACGAAACAAGGCTTTTTTGGAATTTTTGGTCCTACGGGAAGTGGGAAATCCACAATTTTAGATGGAATGATTCTTGCACTTTACGGAATGAAGGCAATGTCACGGGGAACGAATGAGTTTGTCAATAAAAATTGCAAGAGTGCGCAGGTGAGTTATGAATTTCAGATTACTGCGGCGCAGGTAAAGCGTTACCGGGTGGAGCGTGAGTTTAAAGCAGGTGAAAAAGGGACAAAATCCGGAAAATGCAGACTTTTGGATGTGACAGATGGGGAGACTGTATTAGAAGAATCTGTGACAGGTGTGGATCGTGCATGTGTGGAGATTATCGGTCTGACTGCAGATGACTTTATGCGGACGGTTGTTTTGCCACAAGGGAAATTCAGTGAATTTTTAAAGGTGAGTGGAAAAGACCGAAGAGAAATCTTAGAGCGCCTCTTTCGTTTGGAGGAGTATGGTGTGCGTCTGGAGGAGCGCATCGCCTCTGCAATCAAAAAAGAGCAGTCAGAGCACACAAGACTCTGCGGACAGGCGGAGGTCTACGGAGACTGTAGTGAGGAAGAGCTAAGAGATGCACGGGAGCGAAAAGATAACTATCAGACGGAGATTGAGTTGCTTGAAAAGGCATTGCGGGAACGTCGTAAAGAGGCAGAAATTTATAAAGAAATATGGAATCTTCAAGAAGAACAGCAGTTATTAAAGCAGAAAGAGAAAATGCTTTTTGAAAAGGAACAAATCATTGAAGAGAAAAAAAGGAGCCTGACGCTGTCTGATAAAGCAGGGCATGTCATGCCTATTCTTCGTTCGGTGACTGAACTGGAAGACAAAGAAACAGAACTTTTGCAGAAATTGGAACAAGAGACGGCGCGGTATGAAAAACGGAAAGAAGATGTCAAAGTAAGAAAGAAACATTTTTCCAAGCTGGAGACAGAAAAAGAGTCAAAAGAGTCAGGACTTCTCTCCTCGATTGAGCGGGCAAAAGAAGCGCTAAAGGATTATCGGGAACTGCCGCAATTGCAAAAAGAGCAGAACTGCAGCGAAGCATTGTGGAATGAGAGCAGAACACAGGAGCAATCGCTCAAAGAAAAGGTACAAAAGACCCAGATGAAAAAAGAGTCACAGACAGAAGAATTGCGAAAAACAGAAGAAATGCTGAGCCGGCGTATGATCACAAGTGAATACAGGGAGGCGTTGGAACAGTTTACGCTGCGCTACAATGAACTGACCGGCATTTTGAGGGAGCGAAAGGAAAAAGAGCAGAAGACAGACCAGAAGAAAGTGCAGTTGCAGGTACAAAAGCAGGAGATTGTCGCACTGAAAGAAAAGATGACGGTTCTCGAAAAGCAGATGGAACTTTGGAAAGAAGAGGAAGCCGAGTTCAATAAAGATATGGAGCAGACTCAGATTTTGAATCTGAGGAAAAAACTCAAAAGAGGAGAGCCTTGTCCGGTCTGTGGTTCTCGTCATTTTGTATATGAAGAAAATGACGGTGGGGAAGAAAAAGGACAGGAAAGCGTTGACTTAGAAAAACTAGAGACATTAAGAAAGCAAATTGAGAACCGGGAGAGCGTTTATAAAGCAGCCGAGCAGGAATATCAAGTGAAGCAGAGCCTTCTCCTTGCAGCACAGGAAGAATACAAGGAGCTTGAGGAAAAAACAGCGGCGATTGCAAAGGAGATGGAAGAGAAAAAAGATTCTTTGCAGGAAGAGCTTTTAGCATATGGTATTCAAAGTTTGAAAGCAGAAAGAGAGCGTGTGCGAAATCTGGATCAGGAAAGAGAAAGACTGGAAATTGAGCGAAATCGCATATATAGACAGCAAACAGAAGTTGAGCAGATATTAGGTAGAGCTCAGGAGGAATGGAAAAATAAGGAGCAACAGACAAGACAATTGGAGATTCTGCTTATCCCGCTAAAAGAAAAAGTGACACAAAAGCAAGAGCAGATTCGGGCAAAGATTGGGACAGAGACGAATCCGGAAGTTTATTTGCAGACACTGGAAGACAGCCTTTCGAACCTGCGCAAGATATACCAGGAGGCAAAGCGCAAAAAAGAAGAGGCGGAGAATTTACTGAAACAAAGTGAAGAAGTATGGCAGATTTTGCAGGGCACAAAGACAGGTAATGAAGAGGCATTGAAAAATGCCCGCACATATCTGGAAGAGGAACTAAAACAGCAAGGATTTTTGAACCGGGAAGAAGTGAGAAAGGCATTGTTAAGTAAAGAATGTCAGGAAAGATATCGGGAAGAGATTGAGGAATATGTGCGACAGCTGCAGCAGACACAGGCACAGATTGAGAATGTCGAAAAGCGTCTGGCTGGAAGAAAGATAGAAAAAGTGATTTACGAGGAAGCAGTAACAAACTGTGAGATGCTGGATCGTGAAAAAAGGGAGAAAGAGGAGATACTGATTGCGACCAGACAGGAGATTAAAAGAATGGAGGAACACTTAAAACAGCAGTCTGAAATTCGAAAAGTGATCTCAGAGATTGAACACCGTCTTGCGATTTTGGAAGACTTAAGAAGTGTGACAAGAGGGAAACGATTTGTAGAGTTTTTGGCGACAGAACGCCTGCGATATATTTCTAAAAGCGCATCCAAACGGTTGTATGAGATCACAAATGGCAATTATGAGCTGGAGATTAATGAGGATGGAGAATTTATCATTCGGGACAATAAGAACGGAGGCGTACGCAGACAGACTGCCACATTATCAGGAGGTGAGACTTTTGTCACTTCCCTGGCATTGGCGCTTGCGCTGTCGGCGGAGATTCAGTTAAAAGGGACAGCTCCGCTTGAATTGTTCTTTTTGGATGAAGGTTTTGGCTCATTGGATGATATGCTGCTTGATATCGTGATGGAGTCTTTGGAAAAGATACATAATGACCACTTAAAAGTGGGGATTATTTCCCATGTGGAATCCGTAAAAGCACGAGTGCCAATTAGACTGATGGTGACTCCTGCTGAGACCGGAGTCAGTGGAAGCAGGGTAAATATTGAATATTCATAATCCGTACTGCTTGGACATACAGTAGTAAAACAGCCGATCATAGCTGTGAGAAATCAAAATGCGAGGAGGAAATGTATGTTTGAGCAAAAGTCGGCAAAGGAGACGATTCTAGAGCTGCATAGCAGTGCGGGCAATGGATTAAGCGAGGCGGAAGCAAGAAAAAAACTGGAACAAAATGGGAAAAATGAACTGAAAGAAGGAAAGAAAAAATCTGTGGCGGAAGCATTTTTTGAGCAGTTGAACGATCCGCTGATCTATGTACTGCTTGTGGCGGTAATTATTTCGTTGCTGCTTCACGAAGTAAGTGATGCGATGATCATTCTTGTTGTAGTCACAGTAAATGCAGTTGTCGGCGTCATTCAGGAAGGAAAAGCGCAAAAAGCTTTGGAAGCGCTCAAAGGGCTCACGATTCCAAAAGCTATCGTAAAACGTGAAGGAAGAAAAAGGGAGGTTTTATCCTCAGAACTGGTTGTGGGTGATATTGTATACTTGGATGCGGGAAGGCAGATTCCGGCGGATCTTCGTCTGCTGGAAACCGTCAGCATGAAGGTGGAAGAGTCTGCATTAACAGGGGAGTCACTTCCGGTGGAAAAGGATGCTTTGTTTCAGGCAAATCAAACATGTCCGGTCGGTGACCGGAAAAACATGGCATATATGTCTACTGTGGTCACATATGGAAGAGGAACAGGGATTGTCACTGCAGTAGGAATGGATACAGAGATTGGGAAAATCGCAGCGATGATTGACGAGGCTCCGCAGGAACTTACGCCGCTTCAAAAAAGGCTTGGGGATCTTGGAAAGCTGCTGAGTATTGTGGCTGTGGTTCTTTGTGCGGCTTTGTTTGCGATTGCTGTGATACAGAAGCGAGATATAGCGGATATGCTTATTACAGCGATATCGCTCGCCGTGGCAGCAGTGCCGGAAGGTCTTCCGGCTGTGGTGACAATCGTGCTGGCGCTGAGTGTCTCAAAGATGGTAAAGGTCCATACGATTGTGCGAAAGCTTTCTTCCGTGGAGACGCTGGGGGCAGTCGGTGTTGTCTGCTCGGACAAGACCGGAACGCTGACACAGAATAAGATGTCAGTCACAGCATGCTATGTAGATCAGCATATGTGTGATGCAGGCGAAGCAGATGCAAGAAAAAACCGTGAATTTTTGGAGTGCTGTGTGTTGTGTAATGATGCGGCGGTTTCTGAGACAGAGCGAATTGGCGATCCAACCGAACTGGCATTAGTAGATTTTGCAGAAGCACATCATTTGAATCGAAAAGAACTTCAGACAGACATGCCAAGAATCGATGAGGTATCCTTTGATTCCAAACGGAAAATGATGACGACACTTCATCAAAGCCGACATGGAAAGATTTCTTATACAAAAGGGGCGGCAGACCGGGTGATTTCCAAATGTACACATATTCTGATCAACCAGAAACGGATACCGCTTACCGACATACATAAGAGGCAGATCATGATCGCAATGGAAGAGATGTCGGCGCAGGCGCTTCGGGTTTTGGCTATTGCCATGTGCCCGAATGTGACGATGCCAAAAGAGGAGGGGCTTACATTTCTTGGTCTTACGGGAATGATAGACCCGGCGCGACCGGAGGCAAAAGAGGCGGTTCGCACGTTTCGGGAGGCATCGGTAGATACAATCATGATCACAGGAGACCATGTTGATACAGCATTTGCCATTGCAAAGCAACTTGGAATTGCGAACAAAATGAGTGAGTGTATGACGGGAGAAGAATTAGAGCGGTTGTCTGCCGGTGAATTGCAAAGAAAACTAAGACAGACAAAAGTGTTTGCCCGTGTGGCACCGGAACATAAGGTGCAGATCATAAAAGGCTTAAAAGCTTCCGGGAAGATTGTGGCAATGACAGGGGACGGGGTCAATGATGCACCGTCTCTGAAAGCGGCAGATATCGGCATTGCCATGGGAGAGACAGGAACAGATGTGGCGAAGAATGCATCCGATATGATTTTGACTGACGATAATTTTGCGACAATCGAAAAGGCGATTGAAGAGGGAAGAGGAATCTATGAAAATATCCGGAAATCCATTTTGTTTTTGCTGTCTTCCAACTTTGGAGAGATTATCACCATGTTTCTGTCTATTTTGTGCGGACTTGCGTCTCCGTTAAAGGCAAGCCATATTTTATGGATTAATCTGATCACGGATTCGCTGCCGGCATTGGCTTTGGGCGTTGATGAAAACGATAAAAAGAGTTTGATGAGAAGACCTCCGAGAAAGGTGCAGGAAAGTTTGTTTGCAAACGGAGGACTTTCTTGCACATTGTTTTATGGAGTGCTGATTGCAGGAATCAGTCTGACTGCATTTTTAAAGCTGCCACTGGAAGTGCTGACTGAAAGAAACGCAGTTGTAAGCTTAGAAAACCTGATAATTGTACTGAAATCTCCGGAAATCTTAAATCGGGCACAGACATATGCGTTTACCGTGCTCGGCTTATCACAGCTTTTTCATGCAGTCGGAATGCGGGATGTGCATAAGTCTGTATTTTGTATGGATCATAGTGCAAACAAATTGATGATAGCTGCATTTTTCGCAGGGTTTGGGCTTCAGATACTGGTGACGGAGATCCCTTATATGGTGGAGATTTTTGGAACGGCAGCTTTGACGATGGGAGAGTGGATTCAGCTTATTATTTTGTCCGCATTTCCGCTTATCGCACATGAAATTATGGTGCTGTTTTCAGTGGGGACAGTATTTGACCACCGCAGAGAAAATGTGGTATCCTATTAGAAAATAAAGAGATGTTTATTAAAAAAGGAGGGTAAAGTACCTATGAAAAAAGAAGATGTAAAGTATGGCGCGTACGTTCAGATTTTGAAAGAGGAGCTGGTCCCGGCAATGGGGTGTACAGAGCCGATTGCACTTGCATATGCCGCGGCGAAAGCAAGAGAAATACTGGGGAGTATTCCGGATAAGGTTGTGATTGAAGCAAGTGGAAGTATCATCAAAAATGTAAAAAGCGTCATTGTGCCAAACACAAATCATCTGAAAGGAATTCCGGCGGCTGCCACAGCGGGAATTATTGCGGGAAGAGCGGAGAAAGAACTGGAAGTGATTGCACAGGTGACAGAGTCAGAGATTGAGCAGATGAAACAGTTTTTGCAGACGGCGGATATCAAAGTTGTACATGCAGACAATGGAATTACATTTGATATCATCGTGTCAGTTTACAAAGGAAGCTCTTATGCGAAAGTCAGAATTGCGAATTATCACACGAATATTGTGCTGATGGAAAAAGATGGAGAAGTGCTCTATGAAATAGCGGTCGAGGGAGAAAAGGAAGAGGGATTGACAGATCGAAATCTTTTGAATATGAAAGATATCTGGGATTTTGCGATGACTGTAGATGTGAAAGATATAAAAGAGACGTTAGACAGACAGATTGCATATAATACGGCAATTGCGGAGGAAGGCCTGAGAGGAGATTACGGCGCCAACATTGGAAGTGTGCTTTTGGATACGTATGGAGATGACATTCGTACAAGAGCAAAGGCAAAGGCGGCGGCAGGCTCTGATGCAAGAATGAACGGATGTGAACTTCCGGTGATCATCAATTCAGGAAGCGGCAATCAGGGAATGACTTCATCTATTCCTGTCATTGAATATGCCAAAGAGTTCGATGCGGATGAAGATACCTTGTACCGTGCGCTTGCTTTGTCAAATCTTGTTACAATCCACCAAAAGACAGGAATCGGACGTCTTTCTGCATACTGTGGAGCAGTCAGCGCAGGAGCAGGAGCAGGTGCGGGAATTGCATATCTCTGTGGAGGAGGTTATGAAGAAGTGATTCACACAGTTGTCAATGCACTTGCAATTGTCTCTGGGATTGTCTGTGACGGTGCGAAGGCGTCTTGCGCAGCGAAGATTGCATCTGCGGTGGATGCCGGGATTTTAGGCTATAATATGTATAAACGAGGACAACAGTTCTATGGCGGTGACGGAATTGTCACAAGAGGAGTGGAGGAGACGATTCAGAATGTGGGACGTCTCGGAAAACAGGGAATGAAAGAGACCAACGAAGAAATCATCAAAATCATGGTTGGTGAATAGAATAAAGAATGAGAAAAGAAATGAAAAGGGGAAAGCGTTTATGAAAAAAATAGTTGGAAGCCTGCCTTTTAAACTTGTTCTTGGAGTTGTGATCGGCATTTTAGTCGGACAGGTGGCAAATGAAGGTGTTATGAATGTTGTGGTTACGATCAAGTATATTCTGAATCAGGTGATCAATTTCTGTGTTCCTTTGATCATCATCGGATTTATCGCTCCGTCTATTACAAAGCTTGGGAACAACGCGTCCAAAATGCTTGGTATAGCTCTGGTGCTGGCATATGTTTCGTCGCTTGGCGCAGCGTTGTTTTCGATGGCGGCAGGATATGGTCTGATTCCGCATTTGTCCATTGATGCAAATGTAGAGGGGTTAAAAGAGCTTCCGAAAATCGTATTCCAGCTTGATATTCCTCAGATTATGCCGGTTATGAGTGCGCTCGTATTTTCTGTGTTGATTGGACTTGCGGCGACATGGACAAAAGCAAAGACAATCACGACTGTTTTGGAGGAATTTCAAAAAATTGTGCTGGATATCGTCACAAAAATTGTCATTCCGATTCTTCCGATTTTTATCGGATTTACTTTCTGTGCATTGTCATATGAAGGAACGATTACAAAACAGCTTCCGGTATTTATTCAGGTTGTGCTGATTGTTATGATCGGTCATTTTATCTGGATGGCATTGTTGTATGTGCTGGCAGGGATTTATTCAGGAGAAAATCCGTGGACAGTTGTAAAAAACTATGGACCTGCATATATTACGGCGGTTGGAACAATGTCTTCGGCAGCGACGCTCGCAGTGGCGCTTCGCTGTGCAAAAAAATCAGAATCACTTCGAGATGACATGGTAGATTTCGGGGTTCCGCTGTTTGCCAATATCCACCTGTGTGGCTCGGTTCTGACAGAAGTTTTCTTTGTGATGACAGTGTCAAAAATCTTATATGGGAATATTCCGTCGTTTGGGATAATGCTGTTATTCTGTGTACTGCTTGGTGTATTTGCAATCGGAGCGCCGGGAGTTCCGGGAGGAACAGTGATGGCATCTCTTGGATTGATCACGGGAGTGCTTGGGTTTGACGAGACAGGAACGGCGCTGATGCTTACGATTTTTGCACTGCAGGACAGCTTTGGAACAGCCTGCAATGTAACCGGTGATGGAGCGCTGACATTGATGCTGACAGGATATGCGAAGAAACATCACGTAGAAAAACAGACCATTTCTGTTGATTTATAGGCTTGACAAGTGCAGTGAGACTTCCTATAATGTTCAGAGACGATAAGGGAGTAGTTAGCGTAATTACGTAGTATTGTCAACATACTGGCAGTTTGACTGTCTGGCATTACTTTAAATAATGAGACTTATCCGTAGATATAAGGCTACGGGTAGGTCTTTTTGTTTGGAGTAATTGCAAGGAAACGAAAAGGAGAAAAGGGAAATGGGTATTGTAGAATTATTTTTAATTGCGGTAGGATTGTCGATGGATGCATTTGCGGTTGCAGTCTGTAAGGGGCTGGCAATGAAAAAATGTACGTGGACGAAAGCGGGGATCGTAGGTCTGTATTTTGGAGTGTTTCAGGCTGGAATGCCGTTGATCGGATATGTTTTGGGCGTGCAGTTTAAAGACTTTATCACATCAATCGACCACTGGATTGCGTTCATCCTTCTTGGGATTATCGGATTTAATATGGTGCGAGAGTCAAGGGAAGAGGAATGCGAGACGGCGAGCGAAGCTTTGGATGTGAAGACGATGATAGGGCTTGCGGTTGCGACGAGCATTGATGCGTTGGCAGTCGGAGTGACATTTGCATTTCTTCAGGTGAAAATCGTGCCGGCAGTCAGCTTTATCGGAGTGACTACATTTATCATCTCGGTGGCAGGTGTGAAGATCGGGAATATCTTCGGGGCAAAGTACAAATCAAAAGCAGAGCTTGCAGGAGGGATCATTCTGATTCTGATGGGAGTCAAAATATTGTTGGAGCATTTGGGATTCTTGGGATAATCAGAATCCCTTTTCGTTGCGTTTTTTTAGAATATTTGTTATACTTTTAAAAGATTAAGAAGAGGTGAACAGAAAATGAAATGGAATAAATTTAGATTGAAAACAACGACAGAAAGCGAAGATATCGTCAGCAGTATGCTGATGGATCTTGGAATTCAGGGCATTGAGATTGAGGACAAGATTCCGTTGACACAGTCTGATAAAGAGCAGATGTTTGTGGATATCCTTCCGGAGATTGAAGCAGATGACGGTGTTGCGTACATTAGTTTTTATCTGGAAGAGGACGAGGACAAAGAAGAAGTTCTTGCGAATGTAAAAAAAGAATTGGAAGAGATGCGGGCATATACGAATGTGGGGGCGTGTACCATTGAAGAATCACAGACTGAAGATGTGGATTGGGTCAACAATTGGAAACAGTACTTCCACCAATTTTATGTGGATGATGTGCTCATCATTCCGTCGTGGGAAGAGGTGAAACCGGAGGATGAGGATAAGATGATCATTCACATCGATCCGGGGACTGCGTTTGGAACAGGAATGCATGAGACAACACAACTTTGTATCCGCCAGATCCGCAAATACGTGACACCGGATACGACAATTTTAGATGTAGGATGCGGAAGCGGGATTCTTGGAATGCTCGCCTTAAAATTCGGGGCAAAATATTCGGTTGGAACGGATTTGGATCCATGTGCTATCGATGCGACTTATGAGAACATGGAAGTAAACGGAATTACAAAAGATCAGTATGAGGTCATGATCGGAAATATCATCGATGACAAAGAGGTGCAGGACAAAGTCGGATATGAAAAATATGATATTGTCGTGGCGAATATTCTTGCAGATGTGTTAGTTCCGCTTACACCTGTTATCTTACATCAGTTAAAGACAGGTGGAATTTATATCACAAGTGGAATTATCGATGCAAAAGAAGAGACAGTCGTGGAGGCAGTGAAAGAAGCAGGACTTGAAGTTCTGGAAGTGACATATCAGGGCGAATGGGTATCCGTGACGGCAAGAAAAAATTAGGAGAATCATTATGCATCAGTTTTTTGTAACACCTATGCAGGTGAAAGAGGATCATATCTATATAGAAGGTCTGGATGTGAATCATATTAAAAATGTGCTCCGCATGAAAGTGGGCGAAGCGTTAAAAGTCAGTGACGGAAACAACCGAAAGTATCTCTGTGAGATTGAGTCAATGACGGCGCAACAGGTCTGTGTCCGGATTGTAGAAGAACAGCAGGTGGATACGGAGTTACCGTCAAAAATATATCTTTTTCAGGGACTTCCGAAAAGCGATAAGATGGAATTGATTGTACAAAAAGCGGTGGAACTTGGAGCGTATGAGATTATACCGGTCGCAACAAAACGTGCGGTTGTAAAGCTCGACGAGAAAAAGGCGTTAAAGAAAGTGGAGCGCTGGAGAGGAATTGCGGAAAGCGGAGCAAAGCAGTCCGGGCGCAACGTAATCCCGAAAGTGACAAATGTGATGTCTTATAAAGATGCTCTGACATATGCGAGGGGACTGGATATCCTTCTCATTCCGTATGAACTTGCAGAGGGAATGAAAGAGACAAAGCAGGTGATAGAGGAAATCAAAAGAGGACAATCCGTCGGTATTTTTATTGGACCGGAAGGTGGATTTGAGACACAGGAAGTAGAGGATGCCATTGCAAATGGAGCGAGAGCTATCACACTTGGCAAGCGGATTCTGAGAACGGAGACAGCAGGTCTTACGACACTGTCAATTTTGATGTATCACTTGGAAGAGTGATGACATAACTTATATAGTAAGAAAGAAAAACAGGAGAAGATCATGGAAGTTTATTTGGACAATTCTGCAACTACAAAATGTTATGAGAGTGTCAGAGAGATTGTAGGAAAAGTAATGTGTGAAGATTACGGCAATCCGTCTTCAATGCACAAAAAGGGAGTAGATGCAGAAAAATATATAAAAGAGTCAAAAGAGACATTGGCGAAGCTTTTAAAAGTGCAGGAGAAAGAGATTTACTTTACTTCCGGAGGGACAGAGAGTGACAATCTGGCTCTGATTGGTTGTGCAAGAGCCAATCACAGAGCGGGAAAACATCTGATCACATCTTCTATCGAACATCCGGCAATCTTAAATACGATGCATTATCTGGAGGAGGAAGAAGGATTTCGAGTGACATTCCTGCCGGTGGATAAGGATGGCAGAATCCGTTTGGATGCATTGAAAGAGGCGCTTTGCGAGGATACTATTCTCGTGTCTGTCATGTATGTGAATAATGAGGTTGGTTCCGTGCAGCCGATCGAGGAAGCAGTGCAGATTGTGAAGAATTATAATAAAAACATTCTGTTCCATGTGGATGCGGTTCAGGGATTTGGGAAATACCGTATTTTTCCAAAGAGAATCGGAGTGGATATGATGTCGGTGAGCGGACATAAAATCCACGGACCAAAAGGAATCGGAGCGCTTTACATCAATGAAAAAGTAAAGATTAAACCAATTGTATTTGGTGGCGAACAGCAGAAAAATGTCCGCTCCGGTACGGAGAATGTTCCGGGAATTGCCGGACTCGGCGCTGCTGCAAAAGAGATTTATACCAATCTGGAACAAAAAGTGGAGACGATGAGGTCGCTTAAGAACTACTTTATAGAAGGAATTGCAAAGATTGAGAACACGACGATTCACGGACGAACCGATGAGACAAGCGCGCCGCATATTGTCAGTGTGGGATTTGCGGGAATTCGAAGCGAGGTACTATTGCATACGTTGGAAGAAAAAGGAATTTATGTATCTTCCGGATCTGCATGTGCATCAAATCATCCGGCAATCAGCGGTGTACTAAAAGGAATTGGAGCGGGAACAGAATATTTGGACGCGACACTTCGATTTAGTTTTTCTGAATTTACAACAAAAGAAGAAATTGACTATACATTGGAAACACTATATAATTGTGTACCGATGCTTAGAAAGTATACAAGACACTAAGAAATGATGGAACAAGACAAAAGAGAGGAAAATAAACGTATGATGTTTCAGGCTTTTTTGATAAAATATGGAGAAATTGGAATCAAGGGAAAGAACCGTTATCTGTTTGAAGATGCATTGATCAGACAGATGAAGTTCTCCCTTCAGGATGTGGAAGGAGAATTTCACATTCACAAATCACAGGGCAGAATTTATGTAGACTGTGAAGGATATTATGACTATGAGGAGACGGTAGATGCACTGAAAAGAGTGTTTGGAATCGTTGGGATTTGTCCGGTTGTTCATGTGGAAGACAAAGGATTTGAGGAACTGAAAAGAGAAGTTGTAGATTACATGGATAAGATGTATCCGGATAAAAATACGACATTCAAAGTGGAAGCGAGACGTGGAAAGAAAAGCTATCCGAAGAATTCTATGGAGATTAACTGTGATTTGGGAGAAGCAATCTTAGATGCGTTTCCGGAGATTCGTGTCGATGTGCACAAACCAGCGATTAAATTAAATGTAGAGATTCGAGAGAAGATTTATATCTATTCTGAGATTATTCCAGGACCGGGAGGAATGCCGGTTGGAACAAACGGGAAAGCGATGTTGCTATTGTCAGGCGGTATAGACAGTCCGGTGGCAGGCTATATGGTATCAAAACGTGGAGTTGCGCTGGAGGCGACATATTTCCATGCACCGCCGTATACAAGTGAACGTGCAAAACAAAAAGTAGTAGATCTGGCAAAACTGGTATCAAAATATTCAGGACCGATCAAGCTGAATATTGTCAACTTTACAGATATTCAGTTGTATATTTATGAAAAGTGCCCGCATGATGAGCTGACGATTATTATGAGAAGATATATGATGCGAATCGCAGAGCATTTCGCAAAAGAGAGCGGATGTTTAGGGCTGATCACGGGAGAAAGTATTGGACAAGTGGCGAGTCAGACAATGCAGAGTCTTGCTGCGACAAACGATGTGTGCACTCTTCCGGTATATCGTCCGGTTATTGGATTTGATAAACAGGAAATTGTAGAAATTGCAGAAAAAATTGATACATTTGAGACTTCAATCTTACCGTTTGAAGACTGCTGTACAATTTTTGTCGCAAAACATCCGGTGACAAAACCGAACATTAATATCATTAGACGCTCAGAAGAAAATCTAGCGGAGAAGATTGATGAATTATTTGAGACTGCGATAAATACAGTGGAGACAATTGTTGTCAAACCTTAGATAAAATGCAGCAGTTCTGGCATGAAAGTTTGAAATAACGGAACTGCTGTAAAAAAAGATGCCCCGCCAAAGGCGGAGCATCTTTTCAATCCGATTATTATACTGTGTATGCAGATAATACTTCCATGATAGTATCTAAGTTAGCGTTATCAGCGTGAATGTTTAATGTGATCGGTTTGGATAAATCTAAGCTAAAGATTCCCATAATCGATTTTGCGTCGATAACATATCTTCCAGATACAAGATCAAAATCAGAATCAAATTTGCTGATATCATTTACAAATGATTTTACTTTGTCGATTGAATTTAAAGAAATATCTACTGTTTTCATTAGAAAAAACCTCCTTGAATTTTGTTTTGTTCTATGACTATCTTAAAATGGATGGACACAAAAGTCAAGAAATAAATTGCCAAAGAAAACCGTAACATTTTCGGCAGATTAAACATATATAGAGAGAAAGGAAAAGAATATGAAAAGAGCAGCATTACATAATTTGGGATGTAAAGTAAATGCATATGAGACGGAAGCGATGCAACAGCTTTTGGAAGAAAATGGATATGAGATTGTGCCGTTTAAAGAAGGCGCGGATGTGTATATTATCAATACATGCACAGTGACTAACATGGCGGACAGAAAGTCCCGTCAGATGCTCCATCGTGCAAAAAAGATGAATCCGGATGCAATTGTAGTTGCAGCTGGATGCTATGTGCAGGCAAAAGAAGCAAGCGGAGAAATTGACGAGAGTATTGATATCGTTATCGGAAATAATAAAAAGAAAGATCTGATTCAGATTCTGGATGGGTTTTATGAGAAAAAACAAGGTCAAAATAAGGCTGTAATTGATATTAATCATACACACGAATATGAGGAGATGCACTTGAATAAAACAGCAGAACATACGAGAGCATACATCAAAGTACAGGATGGCTGCAATCAGTTTTGTACCTACTGCATCATCCCGTTTGCAAGAGGAAGAGTGCGAAGCCGTGCAAAAGAAGATGTGGTTCGGGAAGTGACAGAACTTGCAGCAAACGGCTATCAGGAAGTTGTGCTGACTGGAATTCACTTGAGTTCTTATGGCGTGGATTTAGAGAATGAGAATTTACTTTCTCTGATTTTGGCTGTAAATGAGATTAAAGGTATTAAAAGAATTCGGCTTGGTTCATTGGAACCACGGATTATTACAGAGGATTTTGTGAAAACGATTTCGGGTCTTGAAAAGATGTGTCCGCATTTTCATCTTTCGCTGCAAAGCGGATGCGATGAGACCCTTCGCCGAATGAATCGAAGATATACTTCTGAGGAATATTATGAAAAGTGTATGCTGCTTCGCAAATATTTTGCGCATCCGGCTCTTACAACAGATGTGATTGTAGGATTTCCGGGGGAAACAGAAGAAGAATTTGAAAAATCAAAAGCCTTTATCGATAAAGTGGATTTTTATGAGACGCATATTTTTAAATATTCAAAGCGGGAAGGTACAAAAGCGGCAGTGATGGACAACCAGATTCCGGAGCAGATTAAAACAGCGCGCAGTAATGAACTTCTTGAGTTGGGTCAAAAAAAGAGAATAAAATACGAAGAACAGTTTGTAGGAACTACGGTAGAAGTTTTGATGGAAGAACAGATAAAAATCGACGGAGAAAACTATCAGGTCGGACATACAAAAGAGTATGTGAAAGTTGCATTAAAGACGGAAGCAAATTTGCAGAATAAGTTAGTAGATATCCAAATTGATAATCATTCACAAATTATTCATTGAATTTCACAGAAAATTATATTAAAATAGAAAGTGAAGTAAACAAAAGGACGTGAGCAAATGAGTGAATTAAGTAACACACAATTTTTTCAAGTGGGGAACGCACCACAAATTCAGGCAAAAGAGATTCTTGAAATTGTGTATAAAGCTCTGCGAGAAAAAGGGTACAATCCGGTGAATCAGATTGTTGGCTATATTATGTCTGGAGATCCTACTTATATTACGAGCCATAATGGAGCAAGAAGTCTGATCATGAAGATGGAACGAGATGAATTGGTAGAAGAGATGCTGAAGTCGTATATCGAGCATCATTCATGGGAATAAAATAGTTATGAGAGTGATGGGATTAGATTACGGCTCAAAGACCGTGGGAGTGGCGATAAGCGACCCGCTGGGAATTACAGCTCAGGGAATAGAGACAATTCATCGTAAAGCGGAGAACAAGTTACGTCAGACACTTGCTCGTATTGAAGAATTGGTGAAAGAATACGAAGTGGACAAACTTGTGCTTGGCTTTCCAAAGCATATGAATAATACAATAGGTGATCGTGCGGAAAAATCTTTGGAATTAAAAGCAATGCTGGAGAGACGGACAGGTCTTCCGGTTATTATGTGGGATGAACGTCTGACGACTTTGGAGGCAGAACGGACATTGATTGAAAGTAAAGTAAGACGCGAAGACCGGAAAAAATATGTGGATAAGATAGCGGCAGTTTTTATATTGCAGGGATATTTGGATTCGATTCGCATGAATCACGAATAGGATGAAAGAATTCTTAAGGAGAGTTTATGGAAAAAATTAAATTTGTGTTTGATGATACAAAAGATGAAGTGGAATTTTTTGTGTTGGAACAGACAAAAGTAAATGGAAATTCGTATATTTTAGTGACGGATTCCGAAGAAGATGAGGCGGAGTGCCTTATTTTAAAGGATACAAGTGCGGCAGAGGATGTGGAGAGTCTCTACGAAGTAGTAGAAGACGAGAACGAGCTTATGGGAGTGCTGAAAGTATTCGAGGAACTATTAGAAGATATTGATATTGATATGTAACAGATGGCTGCATTTTGAGGGGGCACTATGTCAATTAACCAGGAAGAGTTTAAAGAAATGTTAAAAGCCAAGGGATTGAAGGTGACGAATCAGAGACTGATTGTTTTAAAAGTATTGGATAAGCATCGGGATATCCATATGGCAGCAGAAGATATTTATAAGTTAGTAAAAGCGGAATGTCCGGATATCGGACTTGCTACAGTGTATAGAACGGTACAGTTGTTGTTGGAGATGCAATTGGTGGATCGGATCAATTTGGATGACGGTTGTGTACGGTATGAGATTGGGCATCGGGTAGATGGAGAATCAAAACATACACATCATCATTTGATTTGCAAAGATTGCGGAAAGGTGTTGTCATTTAACGATGATCTTTTAGAGGAGTTGGAAAATCACATAGAGAAAATGACGGGATTCCGTGTGTTAGACCACGAATTGAAATTCTATGGACAATGTAAGGACTGCGCCGAAAAAAGTGCAGAAAAAGTTACATAAAACACATGGAGGTGTAAATTTGAAAAAAGAAAGTAACTCAAAATTGAAAATTATTCCACTCGGCGGATTAGAGCAGATTGGAATGAATATTACTGCCTTTGAATATGAGGACAGTATTATAGTAGTGGATTGCGGATTGGCATTCCCGGAAGATGATATGCTTGGAATCGATCTTGTGATTCCGGATATCACTTATTTAAGAGACAATATTAAAAAAGTAAAAGGATTTGTTATCACACATGGACATGAGGATCATATTGGCTCTCTTCCGTATGTATTGAAGGATATGAATCTCCCGATTTATGCGACAAAGCTGACAATGGGGATTATTGAAAATAAATTAAAAGAGCATAATCTGCTTCGCAGTACAAGACGAAAAGTAGTGCGTCACGGACAGTCGATTAATTTAGGACAGTTTCGTATTGAATTTATCCGTACGAACCACAGTATTCAGGATGCGGCAGCGCTTGCAATTTATTCGCCGGCGGGAACTGTAGTACACACAGGTGACTTTAAGGTAGATTACACACCGGTATTTGGCGATGCCATTGATCTGCAGAGATTTGCAGAGATTGGTAAAAAAGGTGTTTTGGCGATGATGTCAGACAGTACGAATGCAGAGAGACCGGGATTTACGATGTCTGAGCGGACAGTTGGAAAGACATTTGATCAGATATTTGCGGAACACCGTAATACAAGAATTATTATTGCGACATTTGCGTCCAATGTAGACCGAGTACAGCAGATTATTAACTCTGCATATAAGTACGACAGAAAAGTAGTTGTGGAAGGACGCAGTATGGTCAATATTATCTCGACAGCGTCAGAGCTTGGATATCTTCACATTCCGGACAAGACATTAATCGAGATTGACCAGCTGAAAAATTATCCGGACGAAAAGACAGTTTTGATCACGACAGGAAGCCAGGGAGAGTCAATGGCTGCATTGTCACGTATGGCGGCAGACATTCATAAAAAAGTGACAATCAAGCCGGGAGATACCGTTATTTTCAGTTCTAATCCGATTCCGGGGAATGAAAAGGCAGTGTCACGTGTGATTAATGAATTATCACAGAAAGGGGCAGATGTCATTTTCCAGGATGCCCATGTATCAGGACATGCCTGTCAGGAAGAACTAAAGCTGATCTATTCCCTGTTAAAACCGAAATATGCAATTCCGGTACATGGAGAGTATCGTCATTTGAAAGCAAATGCAAAATTGGCAGAAAGCCTTGGTATTCCGAAAGAAAATATTTTCATCATGCATTCCGGAGACGTGCTTGCATTAGATGAAAAAGAGGCAAAGATTGTAGATAAAGTACACACCGGAGCAATTTTAGTCGACGGACTTGGCGTTGGAGATGTGGGAAATATCGTATTACGTGATCGTCAGCATCTGGCGGAAGATGGTATTTTAATCGTTGTTCTTACGTTAGAAAAGAGAACGAATCAGCTTCTTGCAGGACCGGATATTGTATCCAGAGGATTTGTGTATGTGAGAGAATCTGAGAGTCTGATGGAAGAGGCAAGACAAGTTCTTCAGGAAGCACTGGAGAAATGTCTGACGAACCGGAATGCAGACTGGAGCCGTATTAAGCTTGTGATACGTGATACCATGAATGAATTTATATGGAAGAGGACAAAGAGAAAACCTATGATTCTTCCGATTATTATGGATGTATAGAATTAGAGAGAAAGACGGGGAAAATGATTTCTCCGTCTTTGGTTTCGTTATGAATAGAGGAAGGTAAGGGACATGATAGTAGATGAACGTATGGTGACGTTTATTCATTCGCTGGAGACGGAAAACAGTGAGATACTGGAGACGATAGAGAAAGAAGCGCTCGATACTTATGTGCCGATTATCCGAAAGGAGATGCAGAGCTTTTTGAAAGTACTTTTGCAGATCAAAAAGCCGATGCGGATATTGGAGGTCGGAACAGCAGTTGGATTTTCCGCACTTTTGATGAGTGAATATGTTTCGGAAGATTGTAAGATTACAACAATCGAAAAATATGAAAAGCGGATTCCGATCGCCCGCGAGAACTTTAAAAGAGCAGGAAAAGAAGAACAGATCACACTGCTTGAGGGAGATGCACTGGAAATCTTAAAATCACTTGATGAGACGTATGATTTTATTTTTATGGATGCGGCGAAAGGGCAGTACATTTATTATATGCCGGAAGTGGTTCGTCTGTTGGAACATGGAGGTGTGCTGGTGTCAGACAATGTGCTGCAAGAAGGAGATATCATTGAGTCCCGGTTTGCGGTAGAACGCAGAAATCGCACGATCCACAGCAGAATGAGAGAATATTTATATGAATTGAAACACCATAAATTATTGGAAACTTCCATTATCCCATTGGGAGATGGAGTAGCACTTAGTACAAAGATAAGAGAGGAATAAAAAATGGCAAGACATCCTGAATTATTAATTCCGGCAAGCAGTCTGGAAGTATTGAAAACAGCAGTTATGTTTGGAGCCGATGCGGTATATATTGGAGGAGAGGCATTTGGACTTCGGGCAAAAGCAAAGAACTTTTCGATGGAAGATATGCGGGAGGGAATCGCATTTGCCCATGAGCATGATGTGAAAGTGTACGTGACTGCAAATATTTTAGCTCACAATGATGATTTGGAAGGCGTGAGGGAATATTTTCAAGAATTGAAAGAAATCAAACCGGACGCGCTCATTATCGCAGATCCTGCAATTTTTGAGATTGCGGGCGAGATTTGTCCGGAGATAGAGCGTCATATCAGCACGCAGGCGAATAACACAAATTACGGTACATTTAATTTTTGGCATAAGCTTGGCGCAACCCGTGTGGTTACAGCGAGAGAATTGTCTTTGGAGGAGATCAGAGAGATCCGTGCAAATATTCCGGATGATCTGGAGATTGAGACATTTGTACATGGTGCAATGTGTATTTCTTATTCAGGACGCTGCCTTCTGAGTAATTTTATGGTCGGAAGAGATGCGAACCGAGGAGCATGCACACATCCGTGTCGATGGAAATATTCAATCGTAGAGGAGACAAGACCGGGCGAAGTGATGCCGGTATTTGAAAATGAAAGAGGCACTTATATTTTTAACTCGAAAGATTTGTGCATGATCGAGCATATTCCGGAACTTTTAGAATCTGGAATTGACAGCCTGAAAATTGAAGGTCGTATGAAGACAGCGCTTTATGTGGCGACTGTTGCAAGGACATACCGTAAGGCAATTGACGATTATCAAAAAGATCCGAAACTTTACGAAGAGAATATGCCATGGTATTTGGAACAGATATCTAATTGCACATACCGTCAGTTTACTACCGGATTTTTCTTTGGAAAGCCGGATGAGACAACACAGATCTATGACAGCAATACCTATGTGAAGGAATATACCTATCTTGGTATTATCGGAGAAGAAAAAGAGGGAACCTATCGGATTGAACAGAGAAATAAATTCTCTGTCGGAGAGACGATCGAGGTGATGAAGCCAAATGGCGAGAACGTTGAAGTCACTGTAAAACGGATTCTCACAGAGGACGGAGAGGAGCAGGAAAGTGCACCGCATCCGAAACAGGTGTTGTATGTGGATTTGGGAATCAAAGTGGATGCATATGATATTTTAAGACGACGTGAACCATAAGAAATTGTGGCAGTTAGAACTGCGGGATTCTAAAAAAATTCCCGCAGTTTTTCTATTGCACTTTTTTCAATACGAGACACATAGGAACGAGAAATACCAAGCTGAGCGGCGATTTCCCGCTGTGTATATTCTTCCTCGTCGTAGAGACCGTATCGCATTTTCAAAACAAGCCGCTCGCGAGGTGAAAGTTCAGATTCAACTTTTGTGTAGAGCATTTTAATATCCTCTTTGAGAGCAACCTTTGTCTGTGCATCATCATCGTCAGCTTCTATGATGTCAAAAAGCTGTATTTCGTTTCCTTCACGGTCTGTGCCGATTGGTTCATAGAGAGAAATCTCTTTCGATACTTTCTTTTTGCTGCGCAGCATCATCAAGATCTCGTTTTCAATACATCTTGCAGCATAGGTTCCGAGACGATTATTTTTAGAAGGATTAAAAGTTGCAACTGCTTTGATCAGCCCGATCGTTCCGATGGAGATCAAATCTTCCGGATCATCGTCTAAGTATTGATATTTTTTGATGACATGGGCGACAAGGCGCAAGTTCCGCTCGATCAAGATGTGTTTCGCCTCAAGGTCACCCTCGATATATTTTTGTATATAGTATTGTTCTTCAGCTGCAGTTAGGGGAATTGGAAATGATTTCAAGGAAAGCACCTCTTAGCGTATTTAGTATAATGTATGTGCGGACAAAAATATTTGTGCTTTTCCACTTACAAATATTGACAATGAATGAGAAGTATGTAAGAATAAGAGCACTATATTTCAGAAGATATTCGTTCTTCTATAGTACTATCAGGCAGTTCTGCCAGAGATTTCAACTAAGAAAAAAGGAATAAAGAAAGGAGCGTGCAAATGATTGTTTAGCACAGTATTATCCGCTGCACTACAAGGATTACAGGTAGAATTTATTGATGTGGAGGCGGATTTAAGCAATGGATTACCGATGTTTCATATGGTAGGATATTTATCCTCAGAAGTAAAAGAGGCAGGAGAACGGGTACGAACGGCAATTCGCAATTCGGGGCTTGTGATTCCGGCGAAGAAGATTGTTGTGAATCTTTCACCGGCAGATGTCAGAAAGAGAGGGACAGCATTTGACCTTCCGATAGCGGTGTCAATTTTGGCATCACTTGGAGTGGTAAGTCAGGAGAGGCTTGAAAAAACAGTTTTTGTTGGAGAGCTAAGCCTTGACGGAAGGGTGAGAAGTGTGCCGGGAATTCTGCCGATTGTCCTGGAGGCAAAAAAACATGGTTTTCAATCCTGTGTGGTGTCAAAAGAAAATGAAAGTGAAGGAAAGCTTGTCGAGGGAATTGAAGTGATCGGAGTGGAAAATTTAAAAGCGGCATGCGATGTGCTCAATGAGGGCGTTGCTGCAGATCCTACGGAGACAAGAACGGTGAGAGATGCAGGAGAGCATACATACGAATTGGATTATCAGGATATCAAAGGGCAAAAGCTTGCAAAGCGGGCGGCCGAGGTGGCAGTTGCAGGGAACCACAATATGTTGATGATCGGACCGCCGGGAGCTGGAAAAACAATGATTGCAAAGCGGATACCGACGATTTTGCCACCGCTGACAAAAGAAGAAAGCATGGAATTGACAAAGCTTTACAGTATTGTTGGAGGATTGAATGCAAACCAGCCATTGATTTTGGAACGGCCATTTCGGGAGGTACATCATACAACGACAAAGTCTGCGTTGATAGGGGGCGGTCTGATACCTCGGCCGGGAGAGATTAGTTTGGCAGATAAAGGTGTTTTGTTTTTGGATGAGATTGCAGAATTTCAAAAGCCGGTGCTGGAAATGCTAAGACAGCCACTTGAGGAACATTTTATAAAAATCATAAGAAATCGGGGAGTGTATCATTTCCCGGCAGAATTTTTGCTGGTGGCGGCTATGAATCCATGTCCTTGTGGAAACTATCCTGATTTGAATAAGTGCCTTTGTACGTCGACTCAGATTCAAGCGTATTTAAGTAAGATCAGTCAGCCGCTATTGGATCGAATTGATATCTGTGTTGAGGCTGAACGTGTGGCTTACGAGGATTTACAGGGAGCCCGTGAAGAGTCTTCAAAGGATATCCGAGAGCGTGTGATCATGGCAAGAGAACGGCAAAAGGAACGGTATAAAGGGGAGGGGATTACAACAAATTCACAGTTGAATGCAGAGAAGATAAAGCGATACTGTATTCTTGGAAGCGAGGAGGAAAAGATGATGCGGCAGGCGTTTGAAAAGTTAAATCTCACAGCGAGAATGTATCACAAAATCCTCTGTGTCGCCAGAACAATTGCAGATTTGGCGGGCGAGGAGAAAATCGGTTTGGCGCATTTGAGAGAGGCGATCGGATACAGGACATTGGATAAAAAATATTGGGGCAGGTGACAGGATGAAATATGAATATTGGTTTGCAAATATAAAAGGAATTGGCAATCAGAAAAAGAAAAGAATTCGTAAGCGCTTGGTGAGTGCACAAGAGTTATATTATATAGAAGAAACAGGCTTACAAGCACTTGGAGTGGAAGAAAAGGATGCTCAAATTATTCGGAAAAGTATAGAAACATGGGATTTGGAGGAAGAATATGAGAGGATGCAACAGAAGAAAATTCAGTTTTATCCGTTTTTTCACAGCGATTATCCGGAAAAATTAAAGCAAATCAGTTCACCGCCATATGCGCTTTATGTAAAGGGGAGACTGCCAAAAGAAGACAGGCTTTCAGTGGCGATTGTAGGAGCACGAGAATGCAGTCCTTATGGGAGACAATTGACAAAGGAATTTGCAAAAAAACTGGCAAGTGCAGGAGCGCAGATCATAAGCGGTATGGCAAAAGGGATTGATGGAGCCGGACAGATAGGAGCATTGGAGGAAGGCGGAGATTCCTATGGGGTTTTGGGGTGCGGGGTGGATGTCTGTTACCCTAGAGAACACATTGAGCTGTATACGGAGCTGGAAAGAAAAGGCGGGATTTTATCAGAGCAGCCCATCGGGACAAAGCCGCTGCCGCAGTTTTTCCCTGCCAGAAATCGAATTATCAGTGGACTTTCAGATATCGTACTTGTGATGGAGGCAAAAGAAAGAAGTGGATCTTTGATTACCGCAGATATGGCATTGGAGCAGGGAAAGGATATCTATGCACTGCCGGGACCGATAAACAGTCAGCTGAGCAGGGGGTGCAACCGCCTGATTAAACAGGGTGCAGGGATATTGTTATCGCCTGAGGATCTCTTAGAAGAGCTATCGTTTGTTTGTGAAGAAAAAGTGAAAAAATTAACGGAAAATAAAATAGCACTTGAAAGTCCAGAAAATTTGGTGTATAGTTGTCTCGATTTGTATCCAAAGAACCTAAACGAATTGGCGGACCTTACAGGGCTGACAATTCCGGCGTTGATGGATGTGCTGGTGAGTTTAGAGTTACAAGGATATATTCGTGAATTTTCAAAAAATCATTATGTTAGATTGAGATAGATAGAACGATAGTGGAGGAATTATAAATGGCACGTTATCTTGTAATCGTAGAGTCTCCTGCGAAAGTAAAGACAATTAAAAAATTTTTGGGGAGTAATTATGTTGTTACGGCGTCAAACGGGCATGTACGTGATTTGCCAAAGAGTCAGCTTGGAATTGACGTGGAACATGACTTTGAACCAAAATATATTACCATACGCGGAAAAGGGGATATTCTTGCTAATTTAAGAAAAGAAGTGAAGAAAGCGGATAAAGTATATCTTGCAACTGACCCCGACCGTGAGGGAGAAGCGATTGCATGGCATTTGTCAAAAGCGTTAAAACTGGAAGACAAAAAGATGTACCGTATCAGTTTCAACGAGATTACCAAGAATGCGGTAAAAGCATCGATCAAAGACGCAAGAGAGATTGATATGAATCTGGTAGATGCACAGCAGGCAAGAAGAGCGTTGGATCGAATTGTTGGCTATAAGATCAGTCCTCTTCTCTGGGCAAAAGTAAAGAGAGGCTTGAGTGCGGGACGAGTACAGTCTGTGGCGCTGCGCATTATTGCAGACCGTGAGGAGGAGATCAATGCATTTATTCCGGAAGAATATTGGACACTGGATGCAAAGATTAAAGTAGAAGGGGAGAGAAAGCCTCTCCTTGCAAAATTCTATGGAACAGATGGGAAAAAAATAGTCATCCATTCAAAAGAAGAACTGGAACAGATTATGAAGGCAGTCGAGGATGTACCATATTATGTAGACGATATCAAAAAGGGAGAGAGGACAAAGAAAGCACCTCTTCCGTTTACTACGAGTACATTGCAGCAGGAAGCATCAAAAGTGCTGAACTTTGCAACACAGAAGACAATGCGAATTGCGCAGCAGCTCTATGAAGGAATTGACATCAAAGGAAATGGAACAGTCGGTGTGATCACGTATCTGCGTACAGACTCAACAAGAATTTCCGAGGAAGCAGATGCGAATGCAAGAGAATACATTTCGCAGAATTATGGAGAGAGCTATGTATCGGCGGTGGCGAAAAAGGCGGATGACGGGAAGAAAATTCAGGATGCGCATGAGGCGATCCGTCCGACAGATATCACAAGAACACCGGCGGCTTTGAAAGAATCCCTTACAAGGGATCAGTTCCGATTATATCAGCTGATCTGGAAGCGATTTGTGGCAAGTAGAATGAACCCGGCAAAATATGAGACGACTTCGATCAAAATTGCAGCTGGCGAGTATCGTTTTTCTGTTGCGGCATCCAAAAACGTATTCGAAGGATTTCGGGCTGTTTATGTGGAAGCGGATGAGGAAAAAGAAGAAAACAATGTACTTGTAAAGAGCATCGATAAGGATTCGAAGCTTACAAAAGAAGAACTGGATCCAAAACAGCACTTTACACAGCCGCCGGCACATTATACAGAGGCATCACTTGTAAAGGCATTAGAAGAGCTCGGGATCGGGCGTCCAAGTACGTATGCGCCGACAATTTCAACAATCATTGCAAGAAGATACGTGGCGAAGGAAAACAAAAACCTTTACATGACAGAGATTGGTGAAGTTGTAAATAATATCATGAAACAATCGTTTCCAAGCATCGTAGATGAGAATTTTACAGCAAACATGGAAGGCCTGCTCGACATGGTTGCAGAAGGAAAAGTTGCCTGGAAGTCTGTGATCAGTAATTTCTATCCTGATTTGGAGGAAGCAGTGCAAATAGCTGAAAAAGAGCAGGAAAGTGTCAAGATTGAAGATGAAGTGACAGATGTAATCTGTGAAGAATGTGGAAGAAATATGGTGATTAAATACGGGCCACATGGCAGATTTCTTGCATGTCCGGGGTTCCCGGAATGTAGAAATACAAAACCATACCTTGAAAAAATCGGTGTACCATGTCCGGTATGCGGAAAAGATGTGGTTCTTCGAAAGACAAAAAAAGGAAGAAAATATTACGGATGTGAAGATAATCCGACTTGTGAATTCATGTCATGGCAAAAACCATCCAAAGAGAAATGTCCGAAGTGCGGAAGCTATATGGTAGAAAAGGGAAATAAACTGCTCTGCTCAAATGAAGAATGCGGGTATAAAACAGATATAAAAAATGATGAAAAAAATGAATGAAATGTTGAAAAAAAACAAATTGTATGATAACATACAACTATACACATATTTTTTCTGAGTTGTGTGTATGATTAGGTAAATAGTTTGTAAAATCAAGTGTCACATAATGGAGGCGAAGATATGAGTGTACAATTATTGGATAAGACTAGAAAAATTAACAGATTATTGCACAATAACAATTCAAGTAAAGTCGTGTTCAACGATATCTGTGAGGTATTAAATGAGATTCTCGCATCGAATGTATTAGTGGTGAGCAAAAAAGGAAAAGTGCTTGGAAGTGGCCAGTGGAAAGATGTAGAAGTGATACATGAGCTGATCGATAATGAAGTTGGAAGCCATATTGATGAGATGCTCAATGAAAGACTGCTTAGTATTTTGTCGACCAAAGAAAATGTGAATCTTCAGACACTTGGATTTTCACCAGAGGTTGTCAAAGGATATCAGGCGATCGTGACACCAATCGACATTGCGGGAGAAAGACTTGGAACGTTGTTCATTTATAAAAAAGATGAACTTTACGAGATCGATGATATTATTCTAAGTGAGTATGGAACAACTGTCGTGGGACTGGAGATGCTGCGCTCTGTCAATGAAGAAAGTGCCGAAGAGATTCGAAAGGAACAGATTGTGCAGTCGGCGATCAGTACACTTTCCTTTTCAGAATTGGAAGCAATCATTCATATTTTTGATGAATTGGAAGGAACAGAAGGAATTCTTGTGGCGAGCAAGATCGCAGACAGAGTTGGGATTACGCGATCTGTTATCGTGAATGCACTTCGAAAATTCGAAAGTGCCGGGGTGATTGAATCACGTTCGTCCGGTATGAAGGGAACATATATTAAAGTGGTAAATGACTATATTTTTGAAGAACTAGATGCGATCAAAAAGAAAAAATTGAAATAACAATAAGAGAAGGGGGTCAGAGTTCTGGCTCCCTTGAGTTGTACAAGGAGAGGGAAACATGTACGAAGGGAAAAAAGCAGAGTTAGAAATGAAAAAAGCGATTCTTGCCGGAGGAATATTGGAATCAAAAGTATTTCAGTGTAAGATTTTAGCATATCACGCGGAGGAGGAACGCGTATATTTACTTTTAGAAGATGATTCACTTGCGGATATTGTACTTGATGCAGTCTATGAATGTCGGATAGAGACAGGAACAACATGGCACGGCAGTGAGGGAAGAATAAAAGAACGCTACTACAATGAACACGGAAAAATTTTAGAATTCCAAATAGAAAATGGATTTTATAAAAATAGTATAAAGTCTGTTGACAAACAGGAAGTGGAGTGATATTTTATAACTAAAGCAAATTAGCACTCGGACAAAGTGAGTGCTAATAAACTGATAACATAGTATGAAGGAGGCAGTTTGATATGAAATTAGTACCATTGGGAGACAGAGTCGTATTAAAACAATTAGAAGCAGAGGAGACAACCAAATCCGGAATTGTATTGCCGGGACAGACAAAAGAAAGACCTCAGCAGGCAGAAGTTGTTGCGGTAGGACCAGGTGGAATGGTTGATGGGAAAGAAGTAACAATGCTCGTATCAGAAGGAGATCAGGTTATCTATTCGAAATATTCGGGAACAGATGTAGAATTAGATGGTGAAGAATATATTGTTGTAAAACAAAGTGATATTTTAGCTGTTATTAAATAATAAAAAGATAATAGGAGGCAAATAATCATGGCAAAAGAGATTAAATATGGAGCAGAAGCCAGAAGTGCTTTAGAAGCTGGTGTAAATCAATTGGCAAATACAGTAAGAGTAACATTAGGACCAAAAGGAAGAAATGTAGTGCTTGATAAATCTTTTGGCGCACCGCTTATCACAAATGACGGAGTGACAATTGCAAAAGAGATCGAGTTGGAAGACGCATTTGAAAATATGGGTGCACAACTAATTCGTGAAGTTGCTGCAAAGACGAATGATGTTGCCGGAGATGGTACAACAACAGCAACTGTTTTAGCTCAGGCTATGGTTCATGAAGGAATTAAGAACCTTGCGGCAGGAGCAAATCCAATCGTACTTCGCAAAGGTATGAAGAAAGCTACAGATGCAGCTGTTGAAGCTATCGCATCTATGAGCAGCAAAGTAGAAAGTAAAGAGAGAATCGCAAATGTTGCGGCAATTTCAGCAGGAGATGTGGAAGTTGGAGCAATGGTAGCAGATGCGATGGAAAAGGTATCGAATGACGGTGTGATTACAATCGAAGAATCCAAGACAATGAAGACAGAATTGGATTTGGTAGAAGGTATGCAGTTTGACCGTGGATATATTTCAGCATATATGGCTACAGATATGGAGAAGATGGAAGCAAACTTAGAAGATCCATATATTTTGATTACAGATAAAAAGATTTCTAATATTCAGGATTTATTGCCACTGTTAGAGCAGATTGTACAGTCAGGAGCAAGACTTCTTATTATTGCAGAAGACATCGAAGGAGAGGCGCTTACAACATTGATCGTAAACAAATTACGTGGAACATTCAATGTAGTTGCAGTGAAGGCACCTGGATATGGCGACAGAAGAAAAGCAATGTTGGAAGATATTGCAATCTTAACAGGCGGACAGGTGATTTCTGAAGAACTTGGATTGGACTTAAAAGAGACGACACTTGATCAGTTAGGTCGTGCAAAATCTGTAAAAGTACAGAAAGAAAACACAGTCATCGTAGATGGAATGGGTGACAAAGATGCAATCAATGGTCGTGTTGCACAGATTAAGGCGCAGATTGAAGAGACAACATCTGAATTTGATAAAGAAAAATTACAGGAAAGACTTGCTAAACTTGCAGGTGGTGTAGCTGTTATCCGTGTGGGTGCAGCGACAGAGACTGAGATGAAAGAAGCAAAACTCCGCATGGAAGATGCACTTTCCGCAGCGAGAGCAGCAGTGGAAGAAGGAATCGTTGCAGGTGGTGGATCTGCTTATATCCACGCATCAAAACAGGTTGCGAAGCTTGCAGATGAATTAGAAGGAGATGAAAAGACAGGAGTTAACATTATCTTGAAAGCTTTGGAAGCTCCATTGTTCCACATTTCAGCAAATGCAGGACTGGAAGGCTCTGTAATTATCAATAAAGTAAGAGAACAAGAACCAGGAATCGGATTTGACGCATATAACGAAGAATATGTAGATATGGTGAAAGCGGGAATCCTTGATCCGGCGAAAGTGACAAGAAGTGCATTACAGAATGCAACAAGTGTTGCATCAACATTATTGACAACAGAATCAGTAGTGGCAAATATCAAAGAAGACGCACCGGCTATGCCAGCAGGTGCACCTGGAATGGGTATGATGTAATCAATGATATAAAATCAGAAGGCGGAGCTGTGAGACAGTTCCGCCTTTTGATTTTATGATAATTTAATTAGAAGAAAGCTTGTAGAGTATATTGAAGTTGTGCTACAATAATAATATGAATTTACAAGTGGAGGTTAGTATGAGTGACTATTACACAGAACAATTAGTAAAACAAAAAGCAAAAGCATCATCAATGATAGCAAAGACAGCGTTGATAGCAGTTACGGTGTTGTCGTTTTTTCTTGTGCTGCTGTTTCCGATGGCGATGATTATTCCGGTCATTATGGTTGTTGTGGATATCGTTTTATTCAAGCGTTTTGATCTGGAATTTGAATATCTGTATGTCAACGGAGATCTTGATATTGATAAGATTATGGCAAAACAAAAAAGAAAAAGAGTGTTTGAGATGAATGTAAGAGATATGGAAGTACTTGCACCTACAGGCTCTATTGAACTGCAGCAGTATCAGAGAACAAAAACATATGATTTTAGTTCCGGAGTGGAAGGCGCAAGAACATATGAGATGGTGACAATCTCTCAGGGACAGACTGTGAAAATTATTTTTGAGCCAAATAAAACGATTTTGGAAGGCATGAAAATGCTTGCGCCGAGAAAAGTGTTTATTTAGTCTTGACAGAAACGAATCTTTTTTGTAATATAACACTACCTTATAAAAAACGTTTATATAAGGAATTATTTATAAGTATTCCTTATTAGTGTATTATTATACAATAATCAGACCAAAAAGAGAAAGAGAGGATGAAAGATCATGGGAAAAATTATTGGAGAAGGTATTACATTTGATGATGTACTGTTAGTACCTGCATATTCAGAGGTAATTCCAAACCAAGTAGATTTATCAACTAATTTAACTAAAAAAATCAGATTAAACATTCCGATGATGAGCGCAGGCATGGATACTGTAACAGAACACCGTATGGCAATTGCGATGGCTCGTCAGGGAGGTATTGGTATTATCCATAAAAATATGTCGATTGAACAGCAGGCAGAAGAAGTCGACAAGGTAAAACGTTCAGAAAATGGTGTCATCACAGATCCATTTTCGTTGTCACCAGAGCATACACTGCAAGATGCAGATGATTTGATGGGAAAATTCCGTATTTCGGGTGTACCTATCACAGAGGGGAAAAAATTAGTTGGTATTATTACGAACCGTGATTTAAAGTTTGAAGAAGATTTTACAAAGAAAATCAAAGAATCAATGACTTCAGAAGGATTGATTACTGCACCGGAAGGCATCACTTTGGAAGAAGCAAAGAAAATCCTCGCAAAAGCAAGAAAAGAAAAATTACCGATCGTAGATAAAGATTTTAACTTAAAAGGTCTTATTACAATCAAAGATATTGAAAAGCAGATCAAATACCCATTGTCAGCAAAAGATGAACAAGGACGTCTGTTATGTGGTGCGGCAGTTGGAATTACAGCAAACTGCGTAGAACGTGTGGATGCGCTTGTAAAGGCTCATGTGGATGTTGTTGTTATGGACTCAGCACATGGACACTCTGCGAATGTAATCAGAACAGTTAAGATGGTAAAAGAAAAATATCCGGATCTTCAGGTGATTGCAGGTAATGTGGCAACAGGAGAGGCAGCAAGAGCTTTGATTGAAGCTGGAGTAGATGCGGTGAAGGTTGGTATCGGACCTGGATCCATCTGTACAACACGTGTTGTTGCAGGTATCGGTGTGCCGCAGATTTCAGCAATCATGGACTGCTATGAGGCAGCAAAAGAAGCTGGAATTCCAATCATCGCAGATGGTGGTATCAAATATTCAGGTGATATGACAAAGGCGATAGCAGCAGGTGCCAATGTATGTATGATGGGAAGCATTTTTGCGGGATGTGATGAAAGCCCTGGAACATTCGAATTATTCCAAGGAAGAAAATATAAAGTGTACCGTGGTATGGGATCTATTGCAGCGATGGAGAACGGAAGTAAAGACCGCTATTTCCAGACAGATGCAAAGAAACTGGTTCCGGAAGGAGTAGAAGGTCGTGTCGCATACAAAGGAACAGTAGAAGATACTGTGTTCCAGCTTATGGGAGGTCTTCGCTCTGGTATGGGTTATTGTGGAACGCCTACGATTGAAGATTTGAAAGAAGAAGGAAGATTTGTAAAAATTTCTGCAGCTTCTTTGAAAGAAAGTCATCCACATGATATTCATATTACAAAAGAAGCACCAAACTATAGTGTAGATGAATAAAAGAATTATGTAAAAAATAGATTGCGTATTAGCGCAATCTATTTTTTATGTGTGCCGAGCATAGAAATTTGCTTTATTTTACAAAAAAAGTACAAAATCCTAAAAAAAGTTCATACCTGAAAACAAGAAATAAAAAAGATGATAATATACCTCAAAAAAATCCTAATAGCAAATTTTGATTTTGTGATACGTTTATCGTATCAGAATAAAATTAGGAGGAAAAGAGGATATGAAAAGAAAAAAAGGTATCAATTGATAGCCGGAGCAACAGTACTTTCAATGTGTGTATCACTTGTAAATCCAGTTGTCTATGCAGAAGAGTCTAAGCAGGATGCAAAGGTGAGCGCAGGGGATATCAAATTGAATCCAGAGGTTCATTATCAGACTTTAAAAGGGTGGGGAACTTCTCTTTGCTGGTGGGGCAACATTATCGGTTCATGGGGAGATGCTGATTACAATAATAATGGCACTCCTGACAGAGAGGAGATTGCGGAGTTAGCATTTTCACCGGAATATCTCAATCTGAATATTGTAAGATACAATGTAGGAGGCGGAGATAAAGAAGATACAAGTATCAAACGATGTGAAGGAATTGTTCCAGGATGGACAGAAGACATGACTGGTAAGAAAGATGGAACAGGCAAATGAGTACCGTAAAGATGAAAAGGATATCATCAATGAAGTATTTTCTAATTCTCCACCGTATTATATGACAAAGTCAGGTACATCTACCGGTGGGTGGAATGCAGAAAACAATCTGAAAGAGGAATGCTATGATGATTTTGCGACATATATGGCAAGAGCAACAAAGTGGATTGACAATAATCTAGAAGAAAAATATGGAACTGGCGTAACATATGTAGAACCAATGAATGAGCCGGATACAAGCTATTGGGCAGCCGGAAGTACGAAACAGGAAGGATGTACATTTGCACCGGGAAAAGCACAATCTGAGATGTTCCGGCAGATGCAGACTGCACTAGATGAAGAGGGACTAGATAATGTGCAGATTACAGGAACAGACGAAACAGCACTCTGGAATGCAAACAACTCTTTCTATAAGTTGGAAGACGACGTGAAAGAGAATATGACAACAATTGGCGCTCATACATATGGTGGAAATGACAGTGAGAGAAAGACTCTTTTACACACAGCAAAATCGTATGATAAAGATTTGTGGATGTCAGAGGTTACCAAAGGAGGAGGAGCTCATTGGGAAGGATCTCATGACAGCATGGATGCAGTAAATGCAAAATCGCAAAGTGAAGGCATTATGGCAGACTTAAAATATATGCAGCCGACAGCGTGGATTGCATGGCTTGTGGCGGACAGCGAATATGAATGTTTGCAGACAAATTCTAACTGGGGATTGCTGCATGCTGTATTTGAAAAAGACGGACAGCCGGTTCCGGATTATCACACAAACCTTGTAGATGAAAACGGAAATCGAAAAGACGGCGTTCCGGGCGAAGGATACTGGGCAGTGACTAAACAGTTCTATACAATGATGCAGTATAGTAAATATTTAAAAGCCGGATATACGATGATTGATATTGCAGATGGAAATATGTGTGCTGCAGTTTCGCCAGATGGAGACGAGATTGTCATTGTAGCTCAGAATTTTGGAAATGACAGAACAACAACAGTAGATTTATCCGATTTAAATGGACCGGCAACAGCAGAAGTTTATCAAACATCTGATGCAAAAAGCTGTGAAAAAGTTGAGACACAAGATGTAACAGACGGCGTATTAGATATCACACTTCCAAAAAATTCTGTGACAACTTATGTGATTCAGGCAGAAGACGGAAGTGCACTGTGCAGTATGGAAAACTATGCAAATATCGTGGGGGCAGATGTTGTAAAACCGGAAGAAGACTGGACATCTGATAGAAACAAGTTTACATATGAAGGTTCATGGGGAGAATCAGCAGATGAATTTGGCGGTGGAAAATATACAACAAGCGCAGGAACATCTGTCACATTTACTTTCGAAGGAGAGCAGGCTGCAATTTATGGAACAAAGGGTTCTGAAGCAGGAAAAGTATTAGTTTCTGTAGATGGCGGTGAGGCGAAAGAAGTAGATCTTTCCGGGAACGGAAAAGATGGAGATGCACTCATTTATTACACAGGAAAATTGGAAAATGCAAAGCACACAGTTATGATTTCAAAGGCAGAAGGACATGAAGAAAAGCTGCTGGAAATCAATCATGCAAAAGTGATTCACGGAGAATTTATCGAACAGGCAGAAGGTGTGGAATCATCGGGAACTGTATTTACAGTAAGCGGTGTGAGACCGATTCTTCCGGATAAGGTAAAGGTGGTATCCAATCAAGGAAATATAACAGAAAAAGCAGTTGTATGGGATGTGGAAGGACAGGACTTTACATCTGACGTGAAACTTACAGGTTCTGTGGAAGGAACAGATAAAAAAGGAACAGTAGATGTGAAAATTGTTCCAGAGCATATGGCATACTATATCGACTGTAACAGTCCGAAATCTCCGGCATACGCATCAGTAGATGCATATGCAGATTTGTTAAATGAAGTTCCGGATCAGGCATATGAAAAAGATGCTTGGGGCTATGTGGAAACTTATGGTGCACACGATACGGACGAATCAAATTTAAAAGACGCTTATGAGACAGGATGGTGGGCAAAAGAAGGACAGTCCATTCAGTATACAATTCCATTAGAAAAAGGTAGTTACAAAGTAGAATTTGGATTTAAAGAATGGTGGAAAGATTATAACTCAAGCCGTCCAATGAAAGTTTCTATGGTACAGGGAGAAACAAAAACAGAACTAGGTACAACAAATACATGGAATGGTGGTAACTGGTGGAATGATGCCGAATACGAAATTACTTGTGAAACGGCAGGAGACGTCACATTTGAAATTGCAAAAAATGGTGATTTGGATCCGGTACTTTCTTTTATTAAAATTCAGAAAGTATTAGATACGGAAGCTTTGAAAGGTGTTTTGGCACAAGCGGCACAGATAGACAGAAGTCAGTATTCTGCCAAAAAATTAAAAGTATTAGACCAGACAGTAGAGGAAGGACACCCACTTCTCTATAAAGCAGAGGCAACACAGAAACTGATTGAAGAAGCGACAGATAAAATTCAGACAGCTCTGGACGCACTTGAGGCTGATACTGGAATTGAACTTACTCAGCAAGAAATCGAGGCGAATGATTATGTACTTTATACTGTAAATTGCGGTACTCCTGATGTATCGGTTCTTCCAAATCCGGAAAGTGAGAGAATGGGACTTTTACAGTCTTCTTTTGATCAGCCATACGGTGAAGATAAAGAAAAGGAGACAGCTTTATCTATATGTCAGAAAATGTGACATTTGATAAAGATAAGAGTACCCTCGGATATTCTTTCGAAGTACCTGATACAATGGAAGGAATGGAAGAAGACACTTATGAAGTTACAGTTGCATTTAAACTTCCGAATTGGGATAAACGTGTTGTCAATGTGATGCTTGAAGGATCTACAGTGGCAACTGATATTTCATTAGAGCAAAATAGTTGGGTAAGCAGAACATTTACAACAAAAGTAACAGATGGTGAATTGAATGTGCTTGTAAAAGCGCCGAGAAGAACATCGACAAAACAAGATCCGATTCTCAACTATATCAAGGTGCGTGCCGTGAAAGACACAGAACCGGTTATTCCGAATTATACATCATTTACAGGTGTTGCCGGTGAGACAATGTACGATACAAACGGAAATCAAATTCAGGCACACGGAGGCCAGATTCAGAAACTTACGGTTGACGGTGTAACAAAATGGTATTGGATCGGAGAAGACAAGACGAATGATTATCGTCCATGCGGCGGAATCCATATGTACAGCTCTGAAGACTTATACAATTGGAAAGACGAAGGTGTTGTCTTAAAGACGATGGAATCCATGGAGCAATTTGAGTCAGATCCGTATTTTAAAGAACTATATGGAAATGAAACACAGGAACAAAAAGAAGAAGTATTCGTTGATCTTGATAAAAACAATTGTGTTATGGAACGTCCGAAGATGCTCTACAATGAGAAAACGGATAAATATGTAATTTGGTTCCATGCAGACGGAAGATATCCGGGAAGTGACGCCGATTATGGAAAAGCTAAAGCAGGTGTTGCAATCGGAGACAGCCCGACAGGACCGTTTAAACTGTTAGGAAGCTACAAATTAGATTACGACAAGAGTGAAAATCCAAATTACGGATATGACGGATGGGAAGGAAGAGGATCTGTCCGTGACATGAATCTCTTCAAAGATGATGATGGTCAGGCATATGTTATCTATTCATCAGAAGGAAATGAAACAACATATATATCTAAACTGAATGAAGAGTATACAGCACTTGCGGTATCTCCGGAGGAATCAGTGGAAGGTGTGGACTATACAAGGAACTTTGCAGGTTGGTCGAGAGAAGCGCCGGTGATGTTCAAATATCGTGACAAATATTATATTATTAATTCTGGCTGTACAGGATGGAGCCCGAATCCAGCGCAGTATTTTGTAGGAGACAGCCCGATGGGACCTTTTGAAGCCATGGGAGATCCTTGTACAGACTGGGGAAGCGGAACAACTTATGATACACAAAGTACTTGTGTTATTCCGGTAGATCCTGAAAATGGAAAATATATTTACATGGGTGACCGCTGGAATGCAGGAGACTTAAGTGAATCTAGATATGTATGGCTTCCGATTGAATTCCAGCCAGACAATAAGATAGCTCTTCGAAGATATGAAAATTGGACATTGGAAGAGTTAGAGGGCAAAGGACTCTTCGAAGTAAAAACAGAACTTCCAAAAACAGTATCCTCCATCGCAGAAATCGGAGAATTACTTCCATCTGAAGTGACAATCTCTTATGGAGCAGAGGATGAAAAAACACCGGTGACATGGAATGTCGGAGCATATGACGAGGACAAACTCGGAACTGTGACGGTGACGGGAACATTGACAGAGAAAGACAGAACATTTACACACGAGATTCATGTGGTAGATGAGAAGATAAAATATTTCTTTGACAGTGCGGCAGAAGAGTCAGTCTACTATGATTACGCAAAAGAAGTGCTTGGCAACAAGTTGCAAAATAACAAGCCGGATCAAAAATATACATCTGAAAACCATGCAGGTTATACAGGTATTACAAAGCAGGAAAACGGCGAGAACTTTGACTTAGGTATCCATGAAGGAAGAAACTATATTGAGACAGGATGGTGGGCAGCGGCTAACAAAAATATCGAATATGCATTTGATGTAAAACCGGGAGAATATACGGTGTCAGCCGGATTCCAGGAATGGTGGAATACGACACGTCAAATGAAGATGACAATTTCTATGGGAGACACAGTGCTTGAAGAACAGGCATTTACGTTGCAGAATGATAGTTCTGATTTGCAGATCAACCAGAAGTTTATAGTTGAGACAGAAGGCACTGTGAAAGTAACAGTTAGCAAGAAGGGAAATTCGGATCCGGTATTGAGTTGGATTGCACTGTTAGGTGAAGAGGCCGAGCCGGAACCATCAGTAGACAAAACAAATCTGGAATCACTCATCGCATATGCGGAGAGCCAAAAAGAGAGCGAGGCATATGAAGATGTTGTGGATGTTGTGAAGACACTGTTTGAGAAAACACTCGCAGATGCAAAAGCAGTGATGGCAGATGAAAAAGCAGAACAGGCGGCAGTGGATATGGCTTACGAGGCGCTTCTTGTAAATGTGCATCTGTTAGGATTTACAGGAAATACAGATGACTTAGGGTTAGCCTTAGAACTAGCAAAAACAACCAATACCGAAGGGAAAACACCGGAATCTGTACAGGTATTAAAAGATGCAATTGCTAAGGCAGAAGAACTCATTGAAGATGGAAATGTACTTCAGGAAGAGATTGACGCGGCAACAGAAGCCTTGTTGAAAGCAATAGGCGGACTGGAAGATATTGTTTTGGCTGATAAGACAAAATTAAAAGATTTACTGGAAGATTCACAGAAATATGTGGACAAAATCGATCAGTATACGAAAGTGACTGCGGATGCGTTTGCGGCGGCAAGAGACTCGGCGCAGGCAGTATACGATGATCCACAAGCAGCACAGGAGCAGGTAAATACAGCATATGATGTACTTCTTCAGGCGATTTTTGGTCTTAGAGAGATTCCGGATAAGAGCAAACTAGAAGAGTTGATCAAGGAAGCTCAAGGAATTGATCTTGCCAAGTACACAGAAGAGACAGCAGCAACTTTCCGCACAGCATTAGCAAAAGCTGAGACTGTATTTGAAAACAAAAATGTATCTGATACAGATGTAAAAGAGGCAGAAAAGATGCTTCGTGCAGCATTTGATGGACTACAGAAAAAGAAAGTCGTAGAAAATCCAAATCCGAACGAGAAATCAGAGTCAGCAAGAACAGGGGATAGAATGCCGATAGCTGGATGGTTAGTTGCTATGGTGGCAGCAACAATTCTTTTTGTCAAAAGAAAAAGATCTAAAAACTAAAAATATTACAGAAAAAAGTGCAAGAATCGAAAAATAATTCTATTCAGTCTTTTGAAGAATAAAAAAAGTGAAAATGCGAATGAAAATAATCCTATTAGTAAAATGTTCATATGTGATAAAGTCTTATTATCAAATCAGTTCAGGATATATGAAGGAGGAAGAAATTATGAAACTAAAAAAAGTAGTGGCTATAGCATTGGCAGGAGTAATGACTTTTAGCCTTGCAGCATGCGGAAGCTCAAATGAAGGAAAAAAAGAGAGCAAAAAAGATGATAAGAAATTGACAATATGGGCATGGGATGAAGCTTTTAATATTAAAGCGGCAAACGAGGCAAAAGAGATTTATACAAAAGATCATTCGGATGTAGAAGTAGAAGTTGTAACAATGGCTCAAGATGATATAGTAGCAAAATTGAATACAAGCTTGTCGTCAGGTTCGTATGAGGGTCTTCCGGATATTGTGTTGATCGAAGATTACAGAATTCAGGGATATTTAACAGCATATCAGGATGAATTCGCAGACTTAAGTGATATTGCAAGTCCAGATGATTTCGCTTCTTATAAAACTGGTGTGAATCAGGTAGATGGAAAAATGTATGGTATTCCATTTGATAGTGGTGTAGCAGCTGTATTCTATCGCACAGACTTAATTGAAGAAGCGGGATATACAGCAGAAGATATGCAAAATCTCACATGGGATAAATATATTGAAATCGGAAAAGCGGTGAAAGAAAAAACAGGAAAACATATGTTGACATTGGATCCAAGTGATATTGGACAGATCCGCATGATGCTTCAGAGTGCTGGCTCATGGTATACAGATGAAGACGGTAATGTTGATATCAAAGATAACGAAGCTTTGAAAGAGGCATTTGCAATCTATAAAGAAATAGTAGATTCAGGAATTTCAAAACAGGTAGCTGATTGGGATCAGTTCGTTGGTGCATTCAACAATGGAGAGGTTGCAACAGTTCCTACAGGATGCTGGATTTCACCATCTATTTTAAAGGCAGAAGACCAAAGTGGAAAATGGGGAGTGGCAGAATTTCCAAAAATGACAAACGTTGCAGAATCCGTAAATGCATCTTCTATCGGTGGTGGTGGATGGTATGTCCTGAAAAATGTAGGACATGAAGATCTTGCAAAAGACTTTTTGAAAGAGACATTCGCTTCTAATACAGAATTGATGAACCAGTTAGCTGTAGATATTAATCTTGTAAGTACACTAAAAGCAGTCCAAACAGTAGAAAACTATAGCAAAGGCGTAGAATTCTACGGAGGACAGGAAGTATTTGCTGATTTTGCAGAATGGCAGAATGAAGTTCCAACAGTTAACTACGGACAAAATACATATGCAATTGAAGACATGATGACAGAGGCATTACAACAGATTCTTGCAGGTACAGATGTAGATAAAGTATTATCTGATTATCAGAAACAAGTAGAGGCGGCAGTTGCGAAATAGGAACAGTCACGGGGCGAGAACGAGAAAGATCTCGTCCCTCATTTTTTGAGGAGGCAAATCATGAGAAGAAAAACAAATGGTTTGAACCCAAAGTTGAATCGTATAGGATGGTTATTTATCATTCCGAGCTTAGTTTTGATTGTGACATTTGTATTTTATCCTATGATACAGGCATTTATCACATCATTTCAGACAGGTGTCGGCAACAATTTAACTTTTGATGGGTTGACAAATTATAAGAGATTATTGACAGATACAACATTTAAAAAAGCATTGATAAATACAGTATTGTTCTTGGTTATCCAAGTGCCGATTATGATTTTATTGGCATTGGTCATTTCGTCCATGCTGAATGATAAGAAACTGAAATTCAGAGGAGTATTTCGTACAGCAATCTTTTTACCATGTGTGACATCATTAGTAGCATATTCTATTATTTTTAAAAGTTTATTTGCAACGGATGGTTTCATTAACTCTTTACTGATGAATCTGCATGTGATTTCAGAACCGATTTCATGGATTACACATCCGATTTGGGCGAAGATATTGATCATTATTGCGATTACATGGCGCTGGACAGGTTATAATATGGTGTTTTATCTGTCAGGATTACAGAGCATTGACGATTCGATTTATGAGGCAGCAAATATTGACGGTGCAAATGCATTCCAAAAATTCAGATATATGACATTGCCGCTGCTGAAACCAATTATTCTTTTTACGACAATAAATTCTACAATTGGTACGCTTCAGCTGTTCGATGAAACGATGAATATTACCCAGGGAGGACCGGCAAATGCGACAATCACGATTTCGCAGTATATTTACAATCTCTTGTTTAAATATTCACCAGATTTCGGATATGCAGCAGCAGTTTCCTATGTTGTCGTAGTGTTGATAGTTGTCTTATCATTTATTCAGAAGAAGGTAGGTGAAGGAAAAGATGCGTAAAAAAGTGTTAAATGTATTTCGATATGTTTTTTTGTCGATTGTATCGTTTATTTCGGTGTTCCCGTTCTTTTGGATGATTGTGGCGGCAACAAACAAGTCGGTAGAAGTTACAAAAGGAACAATGATTCCGGGAACATATTTTTTCGAGAATCTGAAAACATTGTTGGCGTCAGATCTTCAGTATGTAAATGCATTTAAAAACTCAATTATAATTGCGATAGTTACAACAGCGCTTGCGATGGTTGTGTCATCAGCGGCGGGATATGCATTTGTTGTGTACAAAACAAAAGCTAGAGAAAGGGTATTCAATTTTATCTTTCTGTCTATGATGGTTCCGTTTGCAGCATTGATGGTTCCTCTGTTCCGGTTGTTCAGTAAATTCTCTAACATGGGACCGCTGAAAGTAATTGCGTTGAATACACCAATGGCTGTTATTATTATCGCAATTGCCACAGCCTTTTTGATTTTCTTTTTCAAACAAAATGCACAGACATTTCCAAAGGAACTGATTGAAGCAGCAAGAATAGATGGCTTGTCAGAAGTGAAAATTTTTATTAAAATCTTTATGCCAACGATGAAATCAACATATGCGGCAGCGATTGTTGTAACATTTATGACAAGCTGGAACAATTATTTATGGCCGTTGATTGCATTGCAGTCACCAGAAAAGAGAACTCTGCCACTTGTACTTTCGGCAATGGGGTCCTCTTATACACCGGATTATGGTATGATGATGACTGCGGTTGTCATTGCAACACTTCCGACAGCGTTGATTTTCTTTGTGATGCAGAAGCAGTTTGTTGCAGGTATGACAGGTTCGGTAAAAGGATAAATATAGAAGAAATAAAGGAGAAAGAGATATGTTGGTGAGTGAACCAAGACTTACATGGTTGGAAGACCCAGAAGTGTTTGCTGTAAATAGAAAAGAAGCACATTCAGATCATGTTTATTATGAAAATACAGAAGAGATGGTGTTAGGGGCTGACATGCCTCTTCGCCAGTCTTTGAATGGAACATGGTATTTTAGCTATGCGAAAAATCCGACTGTGAGAGTGAAAGATTTTTATAAGAAAGACTTTGATTGCAGAATGTTTGATTCGATTGAAGTACCGGGACATATTCAGACGCAAGGATATGACCGATGTCAATATATCAACACGATGTATCCATGGGATGGAACAGAGTATCTGCGTCCGCCGATGGTATCGAAAGAATATAACCCGGTGGGAAGTTATGTAAAATACTTTGTACTTGAAAAAAATTTACAGGATAAACCGGTATTTGTTTCCTTCCAAGGTGTAGAGACAGCTTTTTATGTATGGCTGAACGGAGTGTTTATTGGATACAGTGAGGACAGTTTTACACCTGCGGAGTTTGAGCTTACCCCGTATCTTCAGGACGGTGAAAATAAACTGGCCGTTGAAGTTTACAAACGGAGCAGCGCAAGCTGGCTGGAGGATCAGGATTTTTGGAGATTTTCCGGAATTTTCCGCGATGTGTATTTGTATGCAGTTCCAAAAACACATATTGAAGATTTATCTGTAAAAAGCACACTGGACAATTCTTACAAAAACGGGAAATTATATCTCAAATTAAAAATTTCGGGACATACAGATTGTGCAGTAAAAGCAGTGCTTCTAAATGCAGAAGAAAAGATTGTTTTTGAAAAAAATATAAAGGGAAACTCTATATGTGAAATTAGCGGAGAAGTTGAAAATGTACATGCATGGAGTGCAGAAGACCCATATTTGTATCAATTATATCTGTATGTGGAAGATCAGAAAGGAAATCTGATCGAAGCAGTTCCGGAATTGGTTGGATTCCGAACATTTGAGATGATTGACAAAGTAATGCATATCAATGGAAAACGAATTGTATTTAAAGGTGTGAACCGGCATGAATTTAATGTGCGAAGAGGTCGTTCTATTAAGAAGGAAGATATGCTTTGGGATATTGAGTTTATGAAACAGCACAATATCAATGCAGTTCGTACTTCGCATTATCCAAATGAGAGTCTTTGGTATCGTCTGTGCGACATTTACGGAATTTATCTCATCGATGAGACAAACTTGGAATCCCACGGTTCATGGCAGAAGATGGGTGAGTGTGAACCTTCTTGGAATGTTCCCGGAAGCAGACCGGAGTGGAAAGAGGCAGTTTTGGATCGGGCGAAATCGATGTTTGAAAGAGATAAAAATCATCCATCTATTTTAATTTGGTCTTGTGGAAATGAATCTTATGCGGGTACTTGCATTGAGGCGATGTCAGACTATTTCCATGAAAAAGATGACACAAGATTAGTTCATTATGAGGGTGTATTCTGGAATCGTGAATTTGATCATATTAGTGATATGGAAAGTCGTATGTATGCAAAGCCGGCGGAGATAGAAGCGTTTCTAAGTAATGATCCGAAAAAACCATATATCAGTTGTGAATATATGCATGCAATGGGAAATTCTTGCGGTGGCATGAAATTATATACGGATTTAGAGTCAAAATATGAATTGTATCAAGGCGGATTTATTTGGGATTATATCGATCAGTCGATGCTTCGGAAGAATGAGCAAGGTGAGGAAGTGTTTGCTTATGGTGGAGATTATGATGACAGAGCAACAGACTATGAATTCTGTACAAATGGAATCGTATATGCAGATCGAAAAATCTCTCCGAAAGCACAGGAAGTAAAGCAACTCTATGCGAATGTGAAACTGACTCCGGACGAAAATGGAGTGCTTATAAAAAATGAGAATTTATTTATTTCCACAGAAGCTTATACACTTGTCTATCGTATGATGCTAGATGGTTATCCTGTCTTTGAAAGTATGCGAAACGTAGTTGTACAGGCGCAAGAAGAACAGTATGTGAAATTGGATTATCCAAATATAGATGAGCCTGGAGAGTACACTTATGAAGTGGCAATGGAATTGACGGAGGACACGATTTGGGCAGATGCAGGACATGAGATCTGTTTTGGACAATTTGTCAAGAAGGTTACGGAAGAGGAAGAACAAACGACAAAAAAGATGCAGGTGATTTATGGCGATGTCAATATTGGAGTGAAGGGTGAAGGCTTTCTGGCAATGTTCTCAAAAAGTGAGGGAGGTCTTGCATCACTTCAGTATGATGGAACAGAGTATATTACACGGGCGCCGAAGACGAGTTATTGGAGAGCATGTACCGACAATGACCGTGGGGCAAAACAGGGATTTGACCGCAGTATGTGGCTGACTGCCGGTTTGTATCAAAAAGTCATTGATGTGAAAGTGGAGGAATTGGAAGAACAGGTTCGGATTACGTTTGAGTATGAACTGCCGACGATTCCAAAAGCATACAGTACAATTTCCTATGTGATGTCAGGTGACGGTGTTGTGCATGTACACTTGTTGTACAAAGGGACAGAAGGTCTTCCTGAAATACCGGCATTCGGAATGGATTTCAAACTCAAAGAGAGATATCATAATTTTGAATATTATGGATATGGTCCGGAGGAAAACTATGTCGACCGAATGGAAGGTGCAAGACTTGGCATTTTTGAGGGTACAGCAAAAGAAAATTTATCGAATTATCTGATTCCTCAGGAGTGTGGAAATCGTGTAGGAACAAGATGGCTGAAAGTGACAGATGAGTATGGCAGGGGTCTTCAATTTACATGTGAAGAGATTCCATTTGAGAGCAGCGTCCTTCCATATAGCGCGTACGAACTTGAGAATGCATTACATCAGGAAGAATTACCGAAAATACATTATACATGGGTTCGAATTCTTGCAAAACAGATGGGTGTTGGAGGAGATGACAGCTGGGGAGCACCGGTGCACGAACAGTATCGGATACCATCGGATAAAAATTTGGAAATTGCTTTCCATGTCAGTAAATTGTGATATAATAAGATATAGTTGGGTAAAAGGGCGAAGGGTCGAAGATTCTTCGTCCTTAGACTATAGATTGAGGTGTAAGGATGGCAGAATATTGTAAAGTGGTAATTATTGATGATGAATTTATTATGCGTCAAGGAATGAAGCACATGCTGGATTGGGAAAAGGAAGGTTTCCAAATTGTCGGTGAAGCTTCCAACGGGCAGGAAGGCTTGGAAGTGATTGAAAAGACAAAACCGAATATTGTACTCACAGATATCGTGATGCCTGTGCTTGATGGAATTGAATTTTCAGAAATTTTAAATAAACGTTTTCCGGAAATGCAGCTTGTGATATTGAGTAGTTACGATAAATTTGAATATGTGAAGGCTACATTTCTAAATGGGGTAGTGGATTATATTTTAAAACCGACATTAAATCCGGAAATTTTGCTTTCAACTTTGAAAAAAGTGGCTGGAAAAATTCCGGGAATGGAACTTGAGCGAAAAGAAATTGATTCCGTTCAAAGCCAGATGGAACGGTTTTTATGTGGTTATCAAGAAAAGTTAGATGAAGCATTGTTTGTGGAGTATTTTCCGCATACACTGTATCGACTTTTGGGGATCAATTTGAAAAAAGTGTGTGGAAATCAAAAAGATAAGATAGCATCTGTGCAGGAAAGTATTTTCGATTTTTTTCAGAGTAAGAAAGAGTATGTGCATTGCCATGTTTTTTTAGAGGAAGAGGTATTCTGTTGTATCTTTAACTTTCGTGTCAAAGATGAAAAGCTTGTATTGGCGGATATTGAAAGCTGTGTCGATAAGATGGCGAAAATGTATGGAAATGTATTTTTTGTGGTGGGAAAAAGTTTTGCCGGTATGAAGAACATAAAGGACTGTTATCAGAAAGAAATCAAAGATATGGTAAACAGGCAGTTTTATTTTAAGGAAAAATCACTGCTTGTATTAGAGATGCCACAAGTTTTGGAAAAAGAACAACGGTTTCCCTTTGCGGATTATTCAGAACTGTTACTTCATAGTCGATTTGCAGATGCAATTGCGATGCTCAAAAAATATGTGTTTTATTTGAAAGAGCGACAGGTAGAGGAGTACCGCTTGAAAAATTTGACCAAGAATTTATTATACAATTATCTGATGGAAATCGAGCGGTATGAAGTGGAAAGCGAGCAATTGCGGCAACAATATTTTAACTGGATTGACAATACACACTATATCGAAGAATTTGTGCAGGTGTTTCAAGATATTATAGAAAAATTGGAAGCATTGCGAGTTTATCAGCTAGAGGCAGAAGATGTTAAAATTTCGAAAATGAAAAAGTATATTAAAGAGCATTATCAGGAGCAGCTGGAACTTTCGGAAATTGCAGAAAATTTTAACTTTAATTATCATTATCTGTCTTCGTATTTCAACAAACATACAAAAGAAGGATTCAGCGGATACTTGAATAAAATCAGAATTGAGAAGGCTTGTGAACTTTTGCGAAAGGGAGATATGAGTATATCACAAATCAGTGCTGCAATCGGATATTCGGACCATAGTTATTTTTGCCGAGTATTCAAAAAAATGATTGGAAATACACCGAGCTCTTATAAAAGACAGATGAAAAAGGAGTAACACATGAAGAGGCAAATCCATATAAATATGTTATTTGTAAAAATTTTATGCACCGTGATTGTGGGAATCACTTGTCTTTCGGTGGCTCTTAGTACATTGAATTTATTTATTTCCAAAAAGGTATTTGTAAATAATTTTTCAGAATCACAGCGAAAAATTTTCAAGCAGATTGACAAAGAATTTTATAAGTTTTTTTCGGATGTGATTGAGATTACCTCGAAAGCAAATATGAGTTGGGCGGTTCGGGAATATCTAACGACACAGAATCAGACAGATGAAGAAGAGATGAAAACGATATATTATATGCAGAAACATATGAAAGAGACAAAAGTAGATGAGCACAGTGAGCTTGGTGTAATGCTGATGGGAATGAACGGGAAAAATTATATTTTGAATAATGCCAGAAAAGATATCTCAGCGGAGGCAATTTTGCAAAGTGAAGTGGCGAAAAAGGCGATGAGCAATCCAGGAAAGCTGATTTGCGAGTATGAAGAAAAAGGATACACCGACGATCAAAAAAATGTGCCGGTTTTGGTGATGGCAAAGAGTCTGAATTACAGTGAGAAGGATGTTTGCGATGGAATTATATTTATATCGATCAAAGAATCTGAGTTTCAAAAAATGTACGATTATTTTACATCGGATACAAGTGATATTATTATCTTGAATCAGAATGAAAAGGTGATCTCTTCAAATGAGCGAGAATATTTAAACGGTGAAGGCAAAAAGGAATTGGAGATGATTTTGGATCAAGTCGACGGTGAAGGGAAGAGTCTGGGAAAGATGTATTTGACGCAGAAACTTCAAGGTACAAACTTTCGGATGGTCGGCGTTATAGATCCGGATTTTGCATTCATACAGCAGTATCATCTGAAAAGCAATATACTTCTCACGCTCGGCATTACGGTTTTGATAGGACTGTTTGTATTTATTTTTATTAAACAACAGACGAGACCATTATCAAAACTGGCAGATAAGATGAGGCTTGTGCAGGAAGGAAATATGCAGGAATATGTAGATGTGGAAGGAACAGAAGAAATTCAAGAACTTTCGAAAGCTTATAATACGATGCTGGAGCGAATCAATCAATATATAGAAGAACGCATGAAAATTCAGGAAGAAAAACGAAACGCGGAAATTCACGCATTGCAGATGCAGATTAATCCACATTATATGTATAATACATTGGCAAGTATAAAGTGGTTGACATGGCAGGGGGATGTGAAAAAATCGACCGCAGTCATCGATGCCTTTATTTCCTTGCTTCGCAATACGATAAGTAATACGGATGAATTTGTGACAGTAGAACAAGAAGTGGCAAACTTGAAAAATTATGTTTTGATTAATCAGACGAGATATGGAGATGCAGTCGGAGTCGAATTTTATGTAGTGGACAAATGTAAAGAATATCTCGTTCCAAAGTTGATTTTGCAGCCTTTCGTAGAGAATGCATTTTTTCATGCATTTCCAGAAGGAATGGAGGGGGAAATTTCCGTTTTTATAAAAGAAGAAAAGAAATATCTGAGATTTGACATTGAGGATAACGGTGTAGGAATGGATGCAGAGCAGTTATATACTTTGAATAATAAAAAAGATAAAAAAAGTGAACATTTTACAGGGATTGGAATTAACAATGTAGATGATCGTATTAAATTGATTTATGGTATGGATTACGGAATCAATATTGTTAGTGAAAAAGATAAAGGGACAACAATTACAATTTTGTTGCCGAGAAAGGAAAAAGAACATGGCAATTCAATTTGATAAAGAAAAAAATATATTTACATTAGAGAGTAAAAATACTGCATATCAAATTATGATAGGAGATTATGGAGTATTACAACATCTATACTATGGAAAGCGGGTCGGTAAGTGTGATATGTCTTATTTAGTGCAGATGTACGATAGAGGATTTTCTGGACAAATACCAGATGCGGGTAATCGCCGGGAATTTTCGATGGATACACTGCTTCAGGAGTATTCCACATATGGAACAGGTGACTATCGTACAGAGTCATTGCGTATCATAGATGGGAATGGAGGATATGGTGCTGACCTTCGTTATGAATCGCATAAGATTTACAAGGGAAAATATAGTATTTGCGGGCTTCCTGCAATGTATGCGAAAGAAGAGGAAGCGGATACATTAGAAATTAAGCTTAAAGATTTCACAACAAATGTTGCGGTCATATTGTATTATGGCGTGTTTCATGAGTTAGACATCATTACAAGAGCTGTCACTGTAATTAATGAGGGAACAGAGACTATTATATTGGAAAAGGTGGCATCAGCATGTTTGGAGTTTTACCACAAAGAGTTTGATATGGTACACTTTCATGGAAAACATGCGATGGAGCGGGAACTGGAACGTCTTCCAATAAGGCATGGAATGCAGTCCATTGGAAGTGTGCGTGGGACATCCAGCCATCAGCACAATCCGTTTGTGATTTTATGCAGTAAAAATGCAACAGAAACGACAGGGGATTGTTATGCGATGTCGTTTGTGTATAGCGGCAATTTCCTTGCTGAGGTAGAAGTGGATCAAATTGAACAGACACGTATGGTTATGGGAATTCATCCTACGCAGTTTTCTTATCAATTAAAACAGGGAGAGGTGTTCGATGCTCCGGAAGTGGTAATGAGTTATAGTGGAGAAGGGTTTTCAAAACTTTCTAATACATTTCACAAGGCATATAGGAATCACCTATGCAGAGGAAAATATAAACTTTCGAGACGCCCGATTTTAATCAATAACTGGGAGGCTACCTATTTCCAATTTGATGAAGAAAAGCTATTTCAAATTGCAAAGGAGGCAAAAGAACTTGGCGTAGAAATGTTCGTTATGGATGATGGCTGGTTTGGAAAGAGGGAAGATGACACCTCTGGACTGGGAGACTGGTTTGTGAATGAAAAGAAGATAAAAGGCGGGCTTGGAAAGCTGGTAGAACGTATTAATCAGATGGGTATGAAGTTCGGAATTTGGTTCGAGCCGGAAGCTGTTTCGGAGGACAGTGAGCTATATCGGGCACATCCGGACTGGTGTCTTGCCATTTTAAACCGAAAACCAAACAGAAGCCGTTATGAATTGATCTTGGATATGGCGAGAGCGGATGTGAGAGAATATCTGTTTCAAGCTATGTGTGAGGTGTTAGATTCTGCAAATATAGAGTATGTGAAGTGGGATATGAACCGGAATCTGAGTGATGTGTGGTCTGCATATTTTCCGAAAGACAGACAGGGAGAAATTTACCACCGCTATGTACTCGGATTGTATGAATTGTTGGAAAAGCTGATTCAGCGATATCCGGATATTCTGTTTGAAGGGTGTTCCGGAGGAGGCGGGAGATTTGACGCCGGGATGCTCTATTATACACCTCAGATATGGTGTAGTGATAACACAGATGCAATTGAGCGGTTATCTATACAATACGGGACTTCTTTCGCTTATCCGATTAGCACAGTCGGATCTCATGTGTCGGTTTGTCCAAATCATCAGACAGGAAGAAACACACCGATGTATACAAGAGCAGTTGTCGCAATGGCTGGAAGTTTTGGGTATGAATTAGATGTGAACCAGCTGTGCGAAAAAGACAAAGAAGAGATTCGATATCAAATAGAAGCTTATAAAAAATACCAAAGCCTGATTCATGACGGAATATACGACCGTTTGTCAAATCCTTATGAAAACCATACGTATACAGCATGGCAATTTACAAGTGAAGATAAATCAGAGGTGCTTGTAAATTATGTGCTGACGAAAAAGCATGCGAATGAAAAAGTGTATTATTTGTATTTGCGAAATTTGGAGGAGGAAGCATTCTATCAAGACAAAGAAAATGGGAAAATTTATACCGGAGCCGCATTGATGTATGGTGGATTGCCAATGCCGAGAAATATTCAAGAGTATGAGGCCGTGCAGCTTTACTTTGAACGTTTGGAAAAAAGTAATTAAGAAAAAACTAAGCAAATTTTGAAATAATCCGTAGAAAAATATGTTAGAATCATATATCATATTTTGATATACGGGGGTTGTAGTATGACAGCAAATCACAGAAGAAAAAAAGGGAGAAGTAAGAACAGAATGAAACGGCGAATGCAACTCTATACACGAGTTGGCGCGGCCTGTCTGATTTTGCTTACGGTTGTGCTTGGGGGAATGAAAGTGTTTCATATTGGACCATTGGGTAATGGATATATGGAAATTACAGGTGCAGATATAGATGCTGCTAAGCCGGATATCGATGTGCAACTTTTAACGGTAAATGAATATTCTAGACCGGGGACAAAGACAGAGCGAATCAATGGAATTGTAATTCATTATACGGCGAATCCCGGATCGACTGCTATGCAGAATCGAAATTATTTTGAAGGCTTAAAAGACAGTCACATAACGAAGGCAAGCAGCCATTTTATTGTAGGATTAGATGGAGAGATTGTGCAGTGTATTCCGACGTGGGAGGAAGCATACGCATCCAATGACAGGAATCCTGACACGGTTTCTATTGAGACATGTCATCCGAATGAAGATGGAAAATATACACAGGCAACCTACAAATCTATGGTACAGCTGACAGCATGGTTATGTAAAAAATTTGATTTGACCGAAAAAGATGTAATTCGTCATTATGATATTACCGGCAAGATTTGTCCGAAATATTTTGTAGAAGATGAAGCGGCATGGGAAAAGTTTCGGGAAGATGTAAAAATTGTATTGGCTAAAATGTAAAAGAGTCCAACTCGGACTCTTTTTATCATGTGCGGTTAACTTACTTATTAGCAAAGATAATAGTTTTTATCTATAGATTATAGAGAGAAATTGTGATATACTTAACAAAACTTATTTGAAGGAGAGAGGCATATGAATTTAAATCAATTGCATTATTTTGTAACACTAGCCTATATGGAACATTATACGAAAGCGGCGAAGCAACTATCTATCACGCAACCAAGCCTCAGTCATGCAATTGGTATGTTGGAACAGGAACTGGGGACTTATTTATTTGAAAAACAAGGACGGAACGTAGTTCTTACAAAATATGGAAAAGTATTTTTGAAATATGCCGAGGAGTCTTTGCGGGTGTTGGATACCGGAATTAAAAAGACGAGATCGATGACAAGTGAGACAAGCGGTGAGATTGATATCGGATACATCTATACACAGGGGAGTGAATTTATACCGGAGCTGGTTAAAAATTTTTTGGACGAGAACAAAGAAAAAGATATCCAATTTCACTTTAACAATGGAGTGACAGAGGAGATTGTGAAAGGTATCAAATCAGAACGTTTTGACCTTGGATTCTGTTCTTATATGAAAAATGAGCCGGATATTGAATTTATCCCGGTTACAAAAGAAGAACTTGCAGCAATTGTGCCATATGGACACCCATTAGTAGATCGGGAGAGTGTAAAATTTGAAGAGATTGCCAGTTATCCTCAGATTTTTTTCAATAAAACGAGTGGACTTCGTGCGGTGATCGACGGGCTTTTCAAAGACGCAGATATTACTCCGGATATCAAGTACACGGTGGACGAAGACAGCGCACTTGCCGGACTTGTGGCAAAGGGATTTGGTGTCGGGATTGTACCGAATATTCCGATTTTGAAGAGCCTGCAGGTGAAGATTATCCCGATTGAAAAGCTGGCGTATCGAAGATATATTTATATGGCGATCATGCGGAACAAATATTTATCGCCGATTGTAAAGCAATTTCTGCAATATGTTCAAAAAAACTATAAAATAGAAATTGAACAATAGAAGTGTGTCGGCTATAATAGATGGAGAAAATAAGGGAGGTTTTACAATGCAGAAAGAATTTGATGTAATCGCATTGGGAGAATTATTGATTGATTTTACGATGCACGGGGAGAGTGAACAGGGAAACAATCTTTTTGAGGCGTGTCCGGGTGGGGCGCCTTGTAATGTGCTCGCAATGCTGAACAAGTTGGGAAAGAAGACGGCTTTTTTGGGGAAAGTAGGACAAGACCAGTTTGGAACACTGTTGAAAGCTACGCTGGATGATGTTGGAATCGACACCTCCGCTTTATATATGGATCAAGAGGTGAATACCACATTGGCATTTGTGCATACATTTCCGGATGGGGACAGGGAGTTTTCGTTTTACCGGAATCCGGGAGCTGATATGATGCTGACAGCTGATGAAGTAGATGAAGAATTTGTAAAAAAGGCAAAGATATTCCATTTTGGAACATTGTCTATGACTCATGACGGAGTGAGAGAAGCCACAAAAAAAGCATTGAAAATTGCAAAAGACAATGGGCTGGTTATTACATTTGACCCGAATCTTCGACCACCTCTTTGGAGCTCATTAGAGCTTGCAAAAGAGCAGATGGAGTATGGATTCGCATATTGCGATGTTTTGAAGATTTCAGATAATGAGATTCAGTTTATCTCAGGAAAAGAGGATTACGATGAGGGAATCCGGTATCTGCAGGAGAAATATCAGATCCCGCTCATTCTTCTGACTATGGGGAAAGATGGAAGTCGTGCTTACTACAAAGATATGAGAGTGGAAGTTGCCGGACGCGTTGTGAAGGCAATCGAGACGACAGGTGCAGGAGATACTTTCTGTGGAAGCTCGATCAACTATGTATTAGAACATGGACTTGAGAATCTGACAGAGGAAAATTTAAAAGAGATGCTTTCGTTTGCAAATGCGGCAGCAGCATTGATTACGACTAAAAAAGGCGCGATTCGTTCAATGCCGGAAAAAGAAGATGTGCTGGCATTTATGGAATAAAAAGAGAAATGGATGAAGATTATGTTTGAACGTTTTTTTCCGGATGACTATGTCGCATCGACCTATGTTATTCCGTTTGAAAAATTGTATGAAGAAGGCTATCGGGGACTGATTTTCGATATTGATAACACATTGGTTCCGCATGGTGCACCGGCTGATGAGAGGGCAAAAGCGCTGTTTGCGAGACTGAAGGCGATTGGATTTTCCAGTTGCCTGATTTCGAATAATCAGGAACCCCGCGTAAAGATGTTCAATGAGGAGATTCAGACGAACTATATTTTTAATGCTCACAAACCATCTACAAAAAATTACAAAAAGGGGATGGAGATTATGGGAACAACACCAGAGAATACAATTTTTATCGGGGACCAGCTGTTTACTGATGTCTATGGCGCAAAACGGGCGGGAATCCGAAATATACTTGTGAAGCCGATTCACCCCAAAGAAGAGATTCAGATTGTTCTGAAACGATACTTGGAAAAAATTGTATTACATTTTTATCGAAAAGAGAAAGACAAACGGAAAAAGTAACTGTTCTTTGAGCAGTTACTTTTTTAAATCTATAGAGAAAATTTATCAAAAATGATGAAAATACCAATTTGTTTTATGGATGAAGAGTGCTTATAATAGTAGCTAAGAAAAGACAGAGGCCGGCGCCCAAGGCAATGTCAACAACCTCGTTTCACATGGATCTGAAACAATCATTTAGAAGGAGTTAGGAAAAAATGCAAAGCAAATATACACATATTTTTGAACCGCTTACAATTAAGCACATGACACTGAAAAACAGAATTGTTATGACACCAATGGGAACGAACTATGGAGAACAGAATGGAGAAATGAGTTTTCTTCATATCAACTATTATGAACAGAGAGCAAAAGGCGGAACAGGTCTTTTGATCGTAGAAAATGCAAGTGTAGATTCACCGGAAGGATCTAATGGAACAACACAGCTTCGTATCGACCACGACAGCTATATTCCAAGATTATTCAAATTGAGCGAGACAGTACACAAACATGGTGCCTGTATTGCAATCCAGATCAATCATGCTGGAGCTTCTGCGCAGTCTGCAAGAACAAATATGCAGCCGGTTTCTGCGTCGAATATTCCGTCAAAAGCAGGTGGAGAGATTCCAAGACCGCTTGAAAAAGAAGAGATTTTACGCATTGTAAAAAAATACGGAGAAGCTGCAAAGAGAGCACAGATCGCAGGATTTGATGCAGTGGAGATTCACGCCGGACACTCTTACTTACTCAGCCAGTTCTTGTCACCGATAACAAATAAGAGAACGGATGAATTTGGAGGTTCCCCAGAGAACAGAGCACGTTTTGCAAAAATGGTTATTGAAGAAGTACGTGCACAGGTAGGTCCATTCTTCCCGATTTTTGTAAGAATCAGTGCAGATGAATTTTTAGAAGGCGGAAACACATTGGAAGATACTTTGGATTATCTTCAGTATTTTGAAAAAGAGGTAGATGTATTTGACGTTTCCTGTGGTTTGAATGGCTCTATCCAATATCAGATTGATGCTAACTACCTGGAAGACGGATGGCGTTCTTATATGGCGAAAGCAGTCAAAGAAAGATATGGAAAAATTTGTATCACAATGGGAAATATCAGAGACCCACAAGTTGCAGAAGATATTTTAGAAAGAGGAGATGCAGATCTCATCGGTATGGGACGTGGTCTGATTGCGGATCCGGAATGGGTAAACAAAGTAAGCTTTGGCGATGAAAAAGAAATCCGTAAATGTATCTCATGTAACATCGGATGTGCAGGAAACCGTATCGGAGTAAACCGCCCAATCCGTTGTACAATCAATCCGGCTGTGAATGAAGGAGAAGGATACAAAAAACTTCGCGTGAAGAAATCTTGCAATGTTGTTGTAATCGGTGGAGGTACTGCAGGACTGGAAGCAGCATGTACAGCAGCTGAAGTTGGATGTACAACATTCTTGATCGAGAAAAAGGCAAATCTTGGAGGACTTGCAGCGGAGATTTCCAAGATTCCGGATAAAAAGAGACTGTCAGATTTCCCGAATTATCTGATTCACCGTGCAAGCAAGCTGAAAAACTTATTTATCTTTAAAAATACAGAAGCAACAATTGAGTTGGTTGAAAGCCTGAATCCGAACATTATTGTCAATGCGACAGGATCGAATCCACTTCTTCCGCCAATCAAAGGATTACACGAAAATATTGACAAAGAAGGCGGAAAAGTATCTTCTATCACAAATATGATCAACCACATTACAGAATATCCGGAAGACTTGACTGGAAAGAAAGTTGTAGTCATCGGTGGAGGAGCAGTTGGTCTTGATGTAGTGGAATTCTTCGCACCAAGACATGCGGATGTGAGTATCGTAGAAATGATGCCGGTTATCGGAAATGGAATTGACCCTGTTTCTAAAGTTGGAACATTTACGATGATGGATCAGTATGGAGTACAACAGCTTCCAAACACAGCTTTGTTAGAAGTAAAGAGCGATGCATTCCTTGTGAAAATGCCGGATGGAGAAGAGAAAGATCTCGCATTTGATTACGGATTTGTATGTCTTGGTATGAGAGCAAATGCTCCGATCTTAGATGCGTTGTATAATACATTTGGACACAGCGGAGATGTAGAGATTATGAACATCGGTGACAGTGTCCGTGCAAGAAGAATTATTGAGGGTACAACGGAAGGGCGTAATATCCTTGAAGTTTTGGAAAAAAGAGATTATTTATAGAATTTAACGCCTGTTTATGAGCAAAAATAGCTGCTTGCAGCGGAAAAGCACTGAAAGTGCGTTTCGCGAATGGCGTGGAGTGAACTGTAACATATAGCCTAGTAAATTGCAAGAAATATTGGACATAATTTAAAGAACAGATTAAAATAGATGTATGAGGTAGAAGTTGAAATAGTATACCTTGTACATCTTTTTTTGTTTGGAAAGGCGTGAAAAATGAGAAAAAAAGTATTAGATTTTTTGGGCTTTATTATTTGCGTGGCAGTTGTTTTAGGTATTGTTTCGGTAATCGCTTTTGTCGGTGGTTCTATTATGAAAATCTTTGGGTTTCGATATGAATCGGTTGGCAAAATTATATTGTTTTTTCTTATTTTTGCAATTGTAGGATTTCCGATGGAAGTGTTTGCACAGGCGTTGCCGAATGCACTGCTGTCATTAGACAGGATTTCTTTTATGAGTGCGAAAGTTTTGTTTGTTTTTTTAGACACTACAGCAACTACGATTGCAATGGTAGTTGTTGATCATTTTATGAAAAGTGTGTCTGCCTCGTTATTATCTATACTTGTGGTCGCATTTTTATTTGCAATCACATCTTTGGATGAGGTTAAGCGAGATTGCGATTGTAAAGATGAGAAGGAAAGATGGGAGGAAAAAGAGTCATGAGAAGTGTTAGGAATCGGAAGTTGTATTGTTGGATTATTATTAGTTGTTTTCGGTAGCATAATGAAAATGAAGGGTTGGAGGTGTATCAAATGAGAAAAAGATCTGTTGTATTAGGTGCCTGTATTTTTGCTGCGTTTTCATTAACAGGATGTAAAGATACGGAAACGCCGAAAGGGAATCCGACATTTAACGCAACTGTTTTGGAAATAGGTGAAAATACGATTTCAGTCGAACCTTTTGAAAATGAAGAGATATCAACAGGTGAAATTACGGTTACAACGGATGTTGTATCAAAGATTGAAGTACCGGAACTTGAAGAGGGAACAGAGGTATGTATCGTATATAATGGAGAAATTTTGGAGACTTATCCGGCTCGGATTAAAACCGTTTTTGCAATTTACCTGTTGGATGAAAATGGCGAAGCAATTATACCAAAGGACAGTGATTAAAGGAAGGAGCGCAAGTTAAAGAATATTAGGTCAGACCGGAATCTTTTTTGATAAATTTGACAAACCGGTTTGTGGCGGGAATCATATATTTGTCTTTCATATGAGCCATGTAGACCGTGTGGATGAGTTCTTCGCCGGCAACCGGAATTTTGGCAATCTTTGCATCGCGTATCGTGTCAACATCGGCAACGAGTGCGATTCCAAAGTCTTCTGCCACAAGTGCTGCGATAGAATATTCGTCTGGACAGTCGATGACAATATCCGGCTGGATCTGGTGCTTACGATATAATTTGTGAGTGTAAAGTCCAAGACCTGAATCACGGTCATATCCGATCACCGGATAATCCTGCAGTACTTGAAAAGGTACTTCTTTTTCATTTGCGAGCGGATGGTTTAACGAGGTGATGAGTAACATCTCCTGATGCAGGATTGGAGTAAACTGTACGGAAGGCTGATCTTCCACATATGCGCCAAAAACAACGTCATACATGTCGTTTTTCAGCCCGCGGATCAGGTCAATTGTATGTGCCTGACTGAAACTGAACGTCACTTGTTTATTTTCCGGAAGATTCAAAAAAGTACGCACCGTGTGCGGAATATAGTGGTTAGCGAGAGGGGATACATAGGCGATGTCGATGTGTCCCCCTTCTTGTGTCAGATGGTACATTTTCTGTTCCGCAGTGCGAACCTCTTCTAAAATGCGGTCAACGTGTTCTAAAAACATCTTACCGTATTTAGTGAGTGTGATGTTTCGTCCGTTTTTTTCAAAAAGAGGAATACCGAGTTCATTTTCTAGCGTATCCATAGAACGACTGAGACTTGGCTGGGAAATATTCAGTTCATTGGCGGCTAAGCGGAAATGTTCCAGCTGGGCAATTTTTTGAAAATATGTTAATTGATTTAATGTCATAGCATGTACTCCTTTCTCTACCTTACAGTATATCACAATTGATAGAAAAAAACTATCAAAAAATAACAAAAGATGTATTGGAAGTATTGATTGAAATCGTATATAATCACAGTAAAGAGGTTGTTTAAAATTTAACAAATGGGCAAAAGAAAAAACAATTCAAATTAAAAGGAGAGAAAAATCATGGCAGAAAGAATTACAGGTCACACAGAATTAATCGGTTTAATGGCTTACCCAATCAGACATTCAAGTTCACCGGCAATGCAGAATGAAGCATTTGCAAAATTAGGATATGACTATGCATACCTTGCATTTGAGGTGGACAATGATACATTAGAAGATGCGATCAAAGGACTTCGTGCATTAAAGATGAGAGGCTCTAACGTATCTATGCCAAACAAAACAGTGGTACATAAATACTTAGACGAGTTGTCACCGGCAGCGAAAATGTGTGGTGCAGTCAATACAATCGTAAATGACAATGGACACCTGACAGGTCACATTACAGATGGTATCGGTTATATGGCAGCATTAAAAGACAACAACATTGATGTTATTGGCAAAAAAATGACAATTGTCGGAGCGGGTGGAGCTGCAACAGCAATTGAAATTCAGGCAGCGCTTGACGGTGTGGCAGAGATGTCTATTTTTAACATCAAAGATAAATTCTGGGCAAATGCAGAAGAGACAGTAAAGAAAATCAATGAAAATACAAACTGTAAAGCGACATTATATGATCTTGCAGATCTTGACAAATTAAAAGAAGAGATTGCAGACAGCTATTTATTTGCAAACGGAACAGGCATGGGTATGAAACCATTAGAAGGTCAGACATACATTCCGGACAAATCGTTCTTAAGACCAGACCTGATCGTAACAGATGTTGTATATGCTCCAAGAGAAACAGCGCTGTTGAAGATGGCAAAAGAAGTCGGATGTAAGACAATGAACGGTCTTGGAATGATGTTATTCCAGGGTTCAGCCGCATTTGAATTGTGGACAGGAGAACCAATGCCGATCGAATATATGAAAGAAATCTTAGATATCAAATACGACTAAAAGAAAAAAGGGGTGCAGAGGAAAAGACGATGAATAAGAAATATTTACCAAGTGCATTGATTTTGTACTTAAACTATTTTATCCATGGTATTGGATGTTCTATATTGAGCCAGCAGGTTGTAAAAGAGATGCTGGCAGATCAGTGGGGAATGAACGATGCGATGAAAGTAACTGCAATCGCAGCCGCATTGGGATTGGGACGTTTGATCTCACTTCCGTTTGCAGGACCGTTATCGGATAAGCTTGGAAGAAGAATTTCGGTATTGATTGGTGTGGCATCTTATGTTATTTTCTTCGTAGGGATTGCTTTTTCACCAAACGTACAGGTTGCATATGTTGCAGCAGTTCTCGGAGGTATCGCAAACTCCTTCTTAGATACAGCTACATATCCGGCAGTTGCAGAGATTATGTACAAGTATACAGGTATTGCGACAATGGGAATTAAGTTATTTATTTCCGTAGCACAGCTTTTAATGCCATTCTTCTTAGGACTTGTGGCAGGAACATCTATGTCATACCTGACACTTCCACTTGTAGCAGGTATTATAATCGCAGTGCTCGGTGTGCTGGCAATTTTTGCACCGCTTCCGGCAGAGTCTGAGAGCGGAAAATCAGAGTCATTTATCAGTAACCTGAAAAATGCAAATTTCTCATTGGAAAGTGTAGCGTTGATTTTAATCGGTTTCACAAGTACAGCTACATTCCAGTTATGGTTAAACTGTGCGCAGACATTCGGAAAAGAAATCGCAGGAATCCCGTCTGAATCGGTATCTGTAATGCAGACATACTACTCAGCAGGAACTTTGGTTGCGTTGTTTGTGACAAGTATTTTGATCACAAAATTCAAACAAGTACGTTTTCTTGTTATCTATCCGGCGATTGCGACAATCATGTTGGTGTTAGTATATTTGATCAAGACACCTGCAATCTGCTACATCGGTGCATTTGTAATCGGTTATGCAGCAGCAGGAGGAGTTCTTCAGATGGCAACAGCTACTGTAAATGAACTGTTCCCGAAGATCAAAGGAACAATCACAAGCCTTGTTATGATTGCATCAAGCTTATGTAATTATACAATTTTAAGTGCGGCTGCCAATATGTCCGCAACAGGCGTTCTTGTAATGAACATTGTCATTACTGTAATCGGTGTGTTGCTTGCGCTGTTGGTAAATGCAAGATATGGAAAATTAGTAGAAAAAGTAAATACAGCAAAATAAATTTTAAAAATCTGTAGGAGGAAGTTTATGAATCCGGTAATCGTAAGAAATGTAAAGATCGGAGAAGGAGTACCAAAAATCTGTGTGCCGATCGTAGGAGTGACAAAGGAAGAAATTATCAATGAAGCAAAAACATTTGAAAATATTCCGGTAGATGTAGTAGAATGGCGTGTAGACTGGTTTGAACATGTTTTTGAATTTGAAAAAGTAGAAGAGGTTTTAAAAGAGCTGAGAGAAGCTTTGGGAGAGACACCATTGTTATTCACATTCCGTACTTCAAAAGAAGGTGGAGAGAAAGCAATCGAGGCAAAAGAATATGCAGAATTAAATAAGAAAGCTGCTGCGACAGGATATGTGGATTTAGTAGATGTGGAAGCATTTACAGGAGATGAGGTTGTAAAAGAAATCATCGAAGCGGCACACGAAGTGAATGTAAAAGTAGTTGCGTCTAACCATGATTTCGACAGGACACCTGAAAAAGATGAGATTGTCTCAAGACTTCGCAAAATGCAGGACTTAGGAGCAGACATTCCGAAGATTGCAGTAATGCCGAACAACAAAAAAGATGTTCTTGTATTGTTATCTGCGACAGAAGAGATGGCATCTGAGTATGCGGACAGACCGATCATCACAATGTCAATGGCAGGAACAGGCGTGATCAGCAGACTTTGTGGAGAAGTATTTGGTTCTGCTTTGACATTCGGAGCAGCAAAAAAAGCATCTGCACCAGGGCAAATGGAAGTGAATAATTTGGAAACTGTATTGCAATTGTTACACAAAAGCCTATAATAAGTGCAAACAGGCTTGACAGCGAGACTGCCAAGCCTGTTTTTAAATCCGTGTTGTGTTAAGAAATAAACGAATGAGAGGAGCAGGCTATGAAAAGAGTATTCACATGGTTAAATAACAGTCTGGAAGAATTCCTAATGGGAGCAGGTCTTATCATGATGACTGCCATTATGGGAATTCAGGTGGTTTTTCGATATGCATTTGGCATGTCTTTGTCATGGTCGGAAGAGATCACAAGATATATTTTTATTTGGGAAGGATTTTTGAGCATCAGCTATTGTACGAAAAAATGTATTTCTATAAAAGTGGAGCAGTTTGTGGCGATGTTTCCGAAACGAGGAAAAGCGTTGTTTAAGCTGGTGAATCATACGATTGAACTAGTATTTTTCTGCTATATGATACCGTATGCCTTTTTGTATCTGCGCTCTGCGATTGAGAGCGGACAGGTCAGTCCGGCGTGTGGAATTCCGATGTATTACATTCAGGCAGCGCCGTTTGTATGCTTTATTCTGGCTGCATTTAGAATTGTGCAGAGATGGTGGATCGAGCTTCAGGTTGTAAGGGCGAAAGAAAAAGGAGGGGAAGAATCATGCCAATCGTAGTTGTATTTTTAATATTTGTAGTTTGCCTGGTGATTGCGATTCCGGTATCGATATCACTTGGGATTGTATCGGTATTGCCGGGAGCATTTGACCCTTCTTTTACGGCGAGCGCCCAGTTTGTCATTCGTTCTATGTTTGGTGGAATCGACAGTTTTCCACTTCTTGCAGTGCCGATGTTTGTGTTCTCCGGAATCGTTATGGCAAAGGGTGGAATCTCGAAAAGGCTGTTTGATGTTTTCGCGTATTTTCTTGGAAAAAGAACTGCGGGAATGCCGTGCGCAGTGATTATTACATGTTTGTTTTATGGTGCAATATCAGGTTCGGGCCCGGCTACTGTAGCGGCGGTTGGAAGTATGACAATACCGATTCTGATGGAACTTGGATATGACAAGAAATTTGTGACAGCAGTGGTTGCTGTGGCGGGAGGACTCGGTGTGATCATACCGCCAAGTATTCCGTTTATCATGTATGGAATGGCGGCGGGAGAATCCGTGAGTGATCTGTTTATCGCGGGAATTATTCCGGGACTTTTGATTGGCGGCCTGCTGATGATCTATGCAATCTATTACTGTAAGAAATATGGAGAAGACAAAGAAAAGATTGCAGAAGAGATTGGAAAATTACATGCGAAAGGCTTTTTGAAAGTGTTAAAAGAGAGCTTTTTTGCCCTGCTTAGTCCGGTTATTATTTTAGGGTGCATTTATTCGGGAATTGCTTCACCGACAGAGGCTGCGGTTATCTCGGTTTTCTATGCGTTGATTATCAGTCTTTTTATCTATCGCACGATTCAGGTGAAGAACATTTGGGGAATCATTGTAGAATCCACAAGAACTTATGCGCCGCTGTTATTTATACTTGCAGCGTCAATTGCGTTTTCGCGGGTGCTTACACTGATGCAGGTGCCACAGGCAGTCAGCGAATGGATTTTGACACACTTTAGTAATCCGATTGTCATTTTAATTGTGATTAATATCTTTTTACTGATTGTGGGAATGGCGATGGATACGACACCGGCGATCTTGATCTTAAGCCCGATTTTATTGCCGATTGTAACAGAAATAGGAATGGACCCGATTCATTTTGGTGTGATGATGGTTGTAAACCTTGCAATTGGTTTTGTGACACCTCCGATCGGAGTCAATTTGTTCGTGGCAAGTTCACTTACGGAGATACCGATTATGGAAATTGCAAAAAAAGCATTTCCGATGATTGTGTTCTTCTTGATTGCGTTACTGCTGATTACATTTATACCAGGTATCAGTCTTGTGCTATTGTAGGAGGGAAATCTGATGAAGAAAAAAATATATATGGCAACAGCGGTGCTGGCTGCTGTACTCTTGTCCGGGTGCGCCAAGGAGAGCGATGTGCAAAGATACGCTTGGCCGCTTGCGACATCCAGTCCGGAAGATACGGTGACACAGTTGTTCTCGAAAAAATTTGCAGAAGAGGTGGATCGGCTAAGTGATGGAAAGATGAAGATTCAAGTATATCCAAACAGTACGCTTGGCGGAGACCGTGAATTGTTAGAAAGCTGTAAAGACGGAGATATTCCGTTTGTCGTACAAAATACAGCGCCGCAGGTTACGTTTATGAAAGATGTCGCGGTATTTGACATTCCATGTGTGTTTGACTCTATTGAAGAAGTCCGCAACAAAGTGGATGATGCGAAGTTCTATGGTCTGATGGAAGATGTTTACAAAGATGCGGGCTATAAGCTGTTGGGGTATGCGGATCAGGGGTTCCGTGTCATGTCCACGAACAAAAATATTACTTCCCTGTCGGATTTTAAGGGGCAAAAGATCAGAACAATGGAGAATCCGTATCATATGGCTTTCTGGAAGTCGCTCAAAGCGAATCCGACACCTATGACTTTCAGTGAGGTGTACATCGGGCTTCAGCAGGGAACAATCGATGCACAGGAAAACCCATATGAGGTTATTGTTTCCAGTCGATTATATGAACAGCAGGATTATGTGGTTGAGACAAATCATCTGCCGCATTTGATTTCTTTGATTGTCAGTGATGAATTTTTTGAAGGGCTTTCAAAGAAAGAGCAAAATGTGATCACAGAGGCTTCTGAGATTGCAAAAAAATACGCAAGAGAGCAGTCGGACACCCGCATTGCGGAAAAAATCAAGGTGATTGAGGAAAGTGGAACGAAGATTGTTCCTATGAGTGAAGAACTAAGACAAGAGGTGCGGGATGCCTCAAAAGGAGTGACAGAAGAGATCTGTCACAGTGTGTCAAAAGACATTGTAGATGCGTATTTGGAACAATAATTAAGTGGATAGAAAAAAAAGGTTGAAAAATCGTACAAACTATTATAGAATGGATAGAAGTGAAGAAGAATATTTATGCTTAAAGGAGCATGTCCCGCAAGATGTAGTGATACATGTGGGAATAATTAAGGAGGATAACAGATGATTTCAGCAGGAGATTTTAAAAATGGTGTAACCCTTGAAATTGACGGGAATATTTATCAGATTTTAGAATTCCAACATGTAAAACCAGGTAAAGGTGCAGCGTTCGTTAGAACAAAATTAAAAAATATTATCAGTGGTGGAGCTGTAGAAAAAACATTTAGACCTACAGAAAAATTCCCAAAAGCTCATATCGAAAGAAAAGATATGCAGTACTTATATTCTGATGGAGAATTGTATCACTTCATGGATGTTGAGACATATGATCAGATTGCATTGAATGAAGATGCAATTGGTGATTCACTCAAATTCGTAAAAGAGAATGAGATGGTGAAGATTTGTTCTCACAATGGCAATGTATTTGCTGTAGAGCCACCATTGTTCGTAGAACTTGCGATTACAGAGACAGAGCCAGGATTTAAAGGAGATACAGCACAGGGTGCGACAAAACCAGCTACTGTGGAGACAGGAGCAGTTGTATACGTACCGTTGTTTGTAGAACAAGGCGATGTTCTGAAGATTGATACACGTACAGGAGAGTACTTATCAAGAGTATAATGGATTCTGTTCAGATATCTGATAACGGAGAGGATGAGTTTATTTATAGGATAGCTCATCCTTTTTTTGTTACAGAGGAAATGTTAGCGTATGGATAAAAATTTCAAAAAGGCATTGTATTTTTCAGAAGCTTCGGTTATAATCAAAAAACCATAATATATTTCAAATCTATTTTCTTTGACAGGTTCATGTCAATTTTTCAAGAGGGATAAAAAGAAAGCAACTCACAGGAAAGGAGTTTATATGAATTATCAGCAATTTGTGAGTGCAGTAGAAGTAAGAATAAAGCAACAGGTGAAAGAAGGGATGTCAGTATGTATTCAGACGACGATGAAAAATAATGGAAAAAACAGAGTCGGAATCATGGTCAGTGAAAAAGGAATCAATGTATCGCCGACGATTTATCTGGAAGAATATTTTGAGCAGTATCAGAAACATCAGTCACTTGACCGGATTGTAAAGAGCATTTTAAAATTGTATCAGGAAGTGCGCATAGAGCATGCGTGGGAGACTTCGGTATTGCAGAGCTTTTCAAAAATGCAGCAAAAAATTGTGTACAAACTGATTCATGCAGAGGAGAATGCAGAACTTCTCGAACAGATTCCACATGTGTGCGTGTTGGATTTGGCGATTGTATTCTATGTGCTGCTGGATGTCAGTAAATCAGGAACAGCCACCATATTGATCACAGATGATATTGTGAAAATGTGGGGTGTGGAAAAAGAGAAAATCTATAACATTGCACATCAGAACACGAAAAAACTCCTGCCGCCGGAATTTCAAACAATGCACTCCGTGGTGGCTGAATTGCTTGGCGAAGAGACAAACGATGAAGAGGAAGAAGATTTTATGTATGTGCTAACCAATGAAATCCGAAGCTTTGGTGCTGCGTGCATTTTGTATGATAAGGTGCTTGAGGATATTGGAAATCAGCTCGGAGAAAATTATTATGTACTCCCAAGCAGTATACATGAAGTGATTATCGTGCCGGAGAGTAAGAGCCCGAACCGTATCGATCTGGAGGATATGATTGAAGAGATCAACGATACGCAGGTGGAAGAGGAGGAAATCCTCTCTTACAGAGCATATTATTTCAGCAGAAAAGAAAACCGACTAATTTTGTGATTTTGTAAATCCAGACAGAATTTCTTTACTTTTGGAGAAAAGTGTGATATTATTTAAAAGTCGTTTACGATGTAAACGACTCTTATACACCTATAGCTCAGGGGATAGAGCACCGCCCTCCGGAGGCGGGTGCGGCGGTTCGAATCCGCCTAGGTGTGTATATTTGAGAATGATATAAAGTGTAGGATAGAGGAAGAGAAATGTCACAACATAGGCAAGCATTTAAGAAAGCATTTCCTTATACAATTCCGGTGTTGACGGGATATTTGTTTATAGGAATTGCGTTTGGTGTGATGTATGCAGAAAAGGGATATTCTTTCGTATGGGCGATATTAATGAGTCTGCTTGTATATGCAGGTTCTGGACAATACCTGGCAGTGAATTTTTTCGTGCCGGGTATTTCTTTTTTACAAGTCATTTTTTTGACATTTATGGTGAATGTCAGACATGTGTTTTATGGAATCTCTCTTTTGGAAAAATTTAATAAAATGGGCAAATCAAGATGGTATATGATTTTTAGCTTGACGGATGAGACGTACTCATTGCTTTGTACGACAAAAGTGCCTCAGGGAGTAGCGGAAGAAAAGTTTCTTTTGGCGATCGCACTTTTGAATCAATCTTATTGGGTGATTGGTTCTGCAATCGGTGGTTTGGTGGGAAGTCTTCTTCCGATCAATTCAGAGGGAATTGATTTTGCAATGACGGCATTGTTTGTTGTGATCTTTATTGAACAATGGATGGAGAAAAAGAACCGGATACCGGCGGTGATCGGTGTTGTGGGAGCGTTTGTTTGTCTGCAGATTTTTGGCGCGGACAGTTTTGTATTGCCGTCGATGCTTTTGATTGTTCTTATATTGTTTGTGGGGAAAAAGAGATTGGATAAGGAGGAAGAAGGATGCCGGTAAGTGCGGGAATTTCGATTTTGATTATTTTGGCGGTTGCACTGACTACATTTGCAACGAGAGTTACTCCTTTTTTGGTCTTTCCAAAAGGAAAAGAGATTCCAGAGACGATACAGTATCTTGGAAAAGTATTGACACCGGCAGTGATCGGGATGCTTGTTGTATATTGTTTAAAAAGTACACCGGTGCGGGAGGCACCGCATGGTGTTCCGGAGTTGATTGCTGTGGCCACGGTTGCGGCACTGCATGTGTGGAAACGAAACAATCTGCTCAGTATCGGGGCTGGAACGGTGCTGTATATGTTTTTGATTCAGGTTGTATTTTGATAAAAATAGGGACGAGGGTTTCAAAAAGAACCCTTGTCCCTGTTTTTTAGTTGAGATTTGTTTTTTTCTTTAGTAAGTAGTATGTACCACCGAAGAACAGGAATGTTTCCAGGATACATAGGATGGCACTTGCCTTATAAGAACTTAAGAATGCTGTTGTGGCAAGCGAATCAGAGGAAGCGCTCAAAAATGGATCATATCCAACTGCAAACATGACGATCAGCATCAATACAGAAAAAACTGTTGAAATTGCAAAGTAAGCAATGATTGCTCCGAGCACTCTGTGCGAAGAAAGGAGCTGCCCGATAGATACTGAAAAATAGTAAAGTGCCACATTCCCAAAACATCCGACAACAGAGATTCCGACAGTTGACCAGAAAAACAGGCTTGGTGACATCTCCAATGCTTTTTCTAGCTCATTAAGCGCCTCTGCAGAGTTTTGATAAACCTGTGGTATGATAACCACAATTGCAAGTCCTGCGATGACGATTGCGAGATCTAAAATACTCCAGACGCATGCTGCAAATGCTTTGGAAAACAGAAGCTGTCCTCTTGTCGCCGGAAGTGTCAGTGTCAGATATCCTTCGTCGGTATACAGGCTTTTATAATAGCGTACTACAATTAAAATAGATGTCGCACATGGTACAACGATCCAGATGGAGATCAGGAATACAAATGAGACAATCAATATCACATTTGGCAGATCCATCGTGGCCATCGCCTGAAACATAAATCGTCCAATCAGACAGGCAACCAGCAAAAGAATATGAATCGGAAGTAAAAATCGGGAGAGTGCCCGAAATTCGTGTTTAATTAATTTACTTAACATCTGAATACCTCCCTGAATAATGTATCTACGGATTTTCCGTGCTCAATTCGGATGTCATCTACACTTGTATTGAGTGCAATGTGCCCGTTTTGAAGAAAAAGAACACGGTCTAAAATGTTTTCAATATCTGTGATCAAATGTGTAGAGATCAATATTGTAGCATTTTCATTATAGTTTGTAAGAATGGTGTTCAGTATATAATCACGTGCTGCCGGATCAACACCGCCGATTGGTTCGTCCAATACGTACAAATCTGCATTGCGGCTCATGACTAAAATCAATTGTACCTTTTCTTTTGTCCCTTTGGAAAAGGTGCGGAGTCTTGCATTTGAATCAATCTGCAAATGTGCAAGCATCTCATAGGCACGTTTCTCATCAAAATTCTCATAAAAGTCTTTGAAATAAGAGACAATCTCTTTTACTTTCATCCAGTCGCTTAAGTATGTCCGTTCCGGAAGGTAAGAGACAATATTTCGTGTGGTGACAGATGGTTCTGCCCCGTCGATCAATATGCGTCCATCTGTTGGAACGAGCAGACCGTTGATGAGTTTGATCAATGTTGTCTTTCCGCTTCCGTTTGGTCCTAAAAGACCGATAATCTGTCCTCTGTCCAGAGATAGATTTAAGTTCGATAATGCAGTAAAGCTTCCGTAATTTTTGGTAAGTCCTCTGCACTCCAAAATAGGATTCATCTATTTTTCCCCCTTTATTCTCTCTTCCATAAGTTGTAAAGCTTCTTCTTCTCGAAAACCGAGTTGTTTCATTTTTTCGAAAAATTCTAAGATATGTTCATTGGCAAGATGCTGTTTTAGTTCTTTTATCATAGTTGCGTCCTCCGTAATAAAACGTCCACTCGTTCTCTGTGAGTATACCAAACCAACACGTTCCAGTTCTGATAAAGCTTTTTGCATCGTGTTTGGATTTACAGCAGCTTCTATTGCGAGATCGCGTACAGAAGGAAGCTTGTCACCAGCGTGGTATTTGCCCGATACAATATCCATTTGTATACGTTCCATAAGCTGCAGATAAATAGGTCGGTCATTGCTTAGTTCCCATGGCATTTAAGAATCACCTCACTTTGTATTAAATATATAATACAATATTACAATTAGAAGAAGAGAAAGTCAAGAGGAAGGTAAAATAATCATCTTAAAGGATAGAAGAGAATGTCTTGGTTTTTAACATTTCAATTTCGTGTTTGTAAGGTGCGAAAGATTTTTTGGGATTCTCTGTAGATGGAATATAAGGTGTCTCCAAAATCTTTGGCACTGTTTTGAAGTCTTTGTGATGCACGATATAGGAGAGTGCATCAAAGCCGATTTCGCCGAGACCTATGTTGGCATGGCGATCCTTGGAAGCGCCGCGTATATTTTTGCTGTCATTAATGTGAAAGACGGCAATCTGCTCTTTGCCTATGAGTTTGTCAAAATGGTTGATGACTCCGTCAAAATCGTGAATGATATCATAGCCACTGTCATGTGTATGGCAGGTATCAAAGCAGACGCGCAGCTTTTCGTTGTGGACAACACCGTCGTAGATGCGTGCAAGTTCTTCGAAAGACCGTCCGATCTCGGTTCCCTTTCCTGCCATCGTCTCTAAGGCAATATTACAATTCGTGTCCTTGGTCAGGACAGTGTTTAACCCCTTTACGATTTGTGCAATTCCGGCATCTGCTCCAGCGCCTACGTGTGCGCCGGGATGGAGAATCAAAGTGTGACTTTTACAGCTTTCTGTTCGCTCCAATTCTAGCTGCAAAAATTCTACTGCCAGCTCAAAGGTTTCCGGTTTGATTGTATTTCCAAGATTGATGATATACGGTGCATGCACAACGATTTCGTCAATTCCGTGAGCGGACATGTAATCCCATGCCGCGTCAATATTTAATTCACTGATATCTTTTCGGCGCGTATTTTGGGGTGCGCCTGTATAAAACATAAAGGTATTGGCGTTGTATGAGACGGCTTCTTTTGCTGAACCAAGCAGCATCTCTTTGCCACTCATACCTACATGAGAGCCTATTTTCATAATGTTTCCTCACTTTCATAATATAGTATATTTAAGTTTCAATAATAGTAATCGTTCCTAAATATATCATGGAAGAAAAGAAAATGCAATAACGAACGAAATCTTTTGCAAATATATGGTTGTTGCAATGAAATCCTTGTGCTAAAATAAGGAAGTATAAGAAAAAATATGAACGAACGAAATAGAGCAGATGCAAAGCAGGAGGAACTATGAAAAAAATAGCAGATATTTTAACATTTGAATTGGAAGCTGCCTTTGAGAAAGCAGGATATGATAAACAATATGCAAAGGTTACATTGTCAAACAGACCGGATTTGTGTGAATATCAGTGTAATGGCGCGATGGCGGCGGCAAAAGCTTATAAGAAAGCACCGATCATGATTGCCAATGATGTGGTTGAAGTATTAAAAGAAAGTGTTTGCATTGAGCAGGTGGAGGCGGTCAATCCAGGATTTATCAATATTATTCTGGACGGTGAGTTTGTCGCTTCTTATTTAGGAAAAATGTCAGAGCAGGAAAAACTTGGTGTGGAAGAGCCGACAAAGCAGAAGACGATCATTGTGGATTACGGCGGAGCGAATGTTGCAAAGCCGCTTCATGTAGGACATCTTCGCTCAGCGGTAATTGGGGAAAGTGTAAAACGAATCGGGAAATATGTCGGACATAAGATGATTGGAGATGTGCATCTTGGAGACTGGGGATACCAGATGGGACTTGTCATCACCGAGCTGAAAAAGAGAAAACCGGAGCTTCCATATTTTGACGATCAGTTTGAAGGAGAATATCCAGAAGAATCACCGTTTACGATCACCGAGTTGGAAGAGATTTATCCGACAGCGAGCGCATACGCAAAAGAACATGAAGATTATAAAGAAGAAGCATTGCAGGCGACATTCTTATTGCAGAACGGGCATAGAGGATACACTGCAATCTGGAAACACATTATGAATGTTTCTGTTGCGGATTTAAAAAAGAATTACGGTGCATTGAACGTGGAATTTGATCTTTGGAAAGGCGAGGCAGATGCGCAGCCATATATTCCGGAGATGGTAGAATATATGAAAAAAGAAGGTTATGCACATATTGATCAGGGAGCGCTTGTCGTAGATGTCAAAGAAGAGAACGATACAAAAGAGATCCCGCCGTGTATGATCTTAAAATCTGACGGAGCGGCATTGTATGATACGACAGATCTTGCCACACTGATCGAACGTGAGAAACTGTATCATCCGGATGAGGTGATCTACCTTGCAGATAAGCGTCAGGAACTGCATTTTGTGCAGGTATTCCGTTGCGCGAAAAAGACAAAGATCATCAATGAGAATATGGAATTGAAGTTCATTGGATTTGGTACAATGAACGGAAAAGACGGAAAACCATTTAAGACGAGAGACGGCGGAGTGATGCGTCTGGAGAGTCTGATCAATGACATCAATGAGGAGATGTATAAAAAAATTGCAGAGAACCGTACGATGTCCGAAGAAGAGGCGAGAAAGACAGCACAGATGGTTGCGCTTTCTGCCATGAAATACGGAGATTTGTCAAATCAGGCTGCAAAGGATTATGTGTTTGATGTGGAAAGATTTATCTCGTTCGAGGGAAATACAGGACCGTACAATTTATATACGATTGTGCGTATCAAATCAATTCTTGCAAAATATGCAGAAAGTGGAAAAGATGCAGCCAAGTGCAAGATGAAAAAACCTCAGACACAGAGTGAAAAAGCATTGATGCTGGAGGTTGCAAAATTTAATAATGTCATTGAGATAGCATTTGAAGAACTTGCACCACATAAAATCTGTGCATACATTTATGATCTTTCGAATGCATTCAATCGCTTCTATCATGAGACGAAGATTCTTTCAGAAGAGAATGAAGACCGAAAAGCAGGATTTATCGCATTGTTGCTGATTACAAAACGGGCATTGGAGGCATGTATTGACATGCTTGGTTTTGAGGCTCCGGAAAGGATGTAGGATATGACAGAAAAGTTATTTTATGAAGATAGTCATATGGTAACCTTTTCGGCAACGGTTGTCTCGTGCGAACAATCAGGGGAAGTATATGAGGTGGTTCTTGACAGAACTGCCTTTTTTCCTGAGGGAGGGGGACAATACGCAGATACCGGGAGACTAGATGATGCAAAAGTGACAGATGTGCAGGAAAAAGCCGGAATCATTTACCATAAGACGAACCAATCTTTGGAAATAGGAAAAACAGTACAGGGCACGATTGACTGGGAAGAACGGTTTTCCAAGATGCAGCAGCATTCCGGAGAACATATTGTATCAGGGATTGTACATGCGGTATATGGCTATGACAATGTCGGGTTCCACATGGGAAAAGATGCCATTACAATGGATTTCAACGGCAGCATTTCTAAAGAAGAATTAAAAGTGATCGAGCGAAAAGCCAATGAAGCAGTGGTGAAGAGTCTGGATATCAAGGTGTTGTATCCCGCTAAAGAGGAATTAGATTCAATTGCTTACAGAAGTAAGATTGAGATTGAAGGGCAGGTACGCATTGTGGAGATACCAGGATATGATGTGTGCGCCTGTTGTGCACCGCATGTCAAAAAGACTGGGGAGATTGGATTGATCAAGCTTTTGAATGTGCAGAATTATAAAGGTGGCGTACGGATTTCCATGCTCTGTGGATTCCGGGCACTTCAGGATTATGAGCAGAAAGCAGAGAGTGTGAAAAAAATTTCTGTTTTGCTGTCAGCCCCGGAGGAGGAAGTCTTTTCAGAAGTCACCAGATTAAAGCAAGAGATTTCATCTGGAAAAGCGAAGGTTTCACAGCTTCAGCAAAAGCTTCTTGTCTATAAGGTGGAGCAGATTCCACAATCCCAAGAAGTAGTCGTTTGGTTTGAGGAAGAGCTTGAGGGAAATGCGCCGAGAGAATTGACAAACCTTATCATAGAAAACGGTGCTTCGATTGGAGCTGTATTTGCGGGAGATGAAAAAGATGGCTATCGCTATGTGATTGGAAGTAAAAGTTGTGATACACGAATATTTTCAAAACGATTAAATGAGAAATTCGGCGGAAGAGGCGGTGGAAAACCAGAGATGGTACAAGGTTCTTTGGCGGGAAGAGAAGAAGAAATTCGGAAGGAAGTGGAACTGTGCAGCAAAGAAGTCCTGGACAGCGGATTTGGAGACTGATCGGTCCGATTATTGTAAAAATGGCGGTTGCATTTGTGGTGGAGGCAGTTGTGATTTTTCTGTATGCGATATTTGTGCATCCGGAGACATTTCAAGCGGTGTCCAGCCAGGAAGAGTTGATGCAAAAGACGGTGGAGCTGACAGATGGTGTTTTGAAATATGCAACACAGATTAGCGCATTGGCTGCGCTTTGTACGATACCGATTCTTGCGTGGATGTTTCGAAAAGACCGGAAGCTGGAAAAAGAAAGTGGAGTTACACCGCAAAAAAAAGCGGCTTTTGGAAAATATATTTTGATTGTCGGAATCAGTATACCGGTTGCGCTAGGGGTTAACAATTTGTTGCTTTTGAGCAATCTCTCAGAAGTGAGTGAGGGCTATAAACAGGCGTCGGAGATGTTGTACACTCCGTCTTTACCGGTACAGATCATATGTCTTGGCATTGTTATTCCGATCATGGAAGAGTTGATTTTTAGAGGACTGCTCTTCAAGCGTCTGAGAGAAGTTATGCCGATGGTTCCGGCAGTGATTTATTCTGCGCTGTTTTTCGGATTGTATCATGGAAATCTGGTGCAGATTATTTATGGAACAATATGCGGTCTTCTTTTGGCATATGTCTATGAAAAATTCGGCTCGTTAAAAGCACCGGTTTTGATGCATATGACCATGAATATATTAGCTTGTGTAGTGACTGAACTGAACGGATTTGCGTGGATGCTGGAGCAGCCGATGCGAATGGGAATTATCACTGTACTCTGTGCTCTGGTGGCATCAGGCATGTTTGTTTTGATAAAAGATATGTAAAATAGAAAAATACAAATTGGGAGCTCTCGTTCATAGCAAACGTGCGCTCCCGATTATTATGGTGTTTTCCGTTATTCGGCTGGAATGATCTCGATCCAATATCCATCCGGGTCAGAAATAAAGTAGATTCCCATATCCGGATTCTCAAAACAGACACATCCCATCTCTTTGTGATATTTGAATGCAGCATCAAAATCAGATGTCTCAAATGCCAGATGAAATTCATTGTCTCCAAGATTATAAGGACGGTCCCAGTCACGAAGCCATGTCAGTTCGAGCTTCTGAGTAGAAGTCTTGTCGCTTAAGAATGCGAGAATAAAGCTTCCGTCCTCCGCCTCTCTTTTACGAACAACTTCAAGACCAAGTGCTTTCTTGTAAAATTCCAGTGATTTCTCCAAATCTAATACATTTAAGTTGTTATGATTGAATGTAAAGTTCATAATGTACCTCCTAATATGTATTTTTTGTTGCAAATATAGCATACCATATATTACAAAGAAAAGGCAAAAGGAAAATGAATATTACAAAAATATTAAAAAATATTGCAAAAATGTATGAAGTGTTATATAATCGGGGTAATGAGGGTTGTAAAGAAAATACTAAAAAAATTCGGGATAGGTGGAATAATGAATAAATTTGGAAAGACTTTATTGACCTCTCTACTGGTAAGTTCTCTCGCGGTGAGTTCTGTTTTTGCGGCGCCGTCAGTCGATGATTTAAAGCAGAATAAGGAAGCAGCGGAGAAGAAAGTAGAGACATTACAAGATGAGATGACAAGCCTGATGGCAGAGATCAATACGTTAGAGGAAGAACTCGTTCAGACAGGACAGAAGATCATAAAAGCAACAGATGATCTGCAGAAGGCAGAGGAAAAAGAAAAGACGCAGTACGAAGAGATGAAAGCTCGTATAAAGATAATGTATGAGAATGGAACAGGTTCTATGCTCACAAAAGTATTTGAATCAGGAAGTATTGCTGAGATGCTGAAAAAGGCAGAATATGTTCAGGCAGTTCATGACAAAGACAGGAAATGTCTGGAAGAATATGTTGAGACAAAGGAAAAGATTGCTGATTTAAAAGAATCTTTGGAAGAAGATCAGAAGGAGCAGCAGAAAAAGCAAAAAGAATTTGAAAGTCAAAAAGAGACTTTGAATGCAACGATTGAAGAGGCAAAAGCAGAAGTTGATAATTTTGATGCACAGATTCAGGAAGCTGCACTGAAAGCAGAACAAGAAAGACAGAGTGCACTGGCAGCGAGCTCTAATAATGGAAATTCCGGAACAACTTCCAATGGAAGTGGCAGTGATTATGTACCACCTAGCAACTCTGGTGGTGGACAGGCAATTGTAAATGCGGCATATAGCTTTATCGGAGTTCCGTATGTATGGGGCGGTGAAAGCTATAGCGGAGTGGATTGTTCAGGATTAGTGCTGATGGCGCACAAAGCAATCGGAGTAAGCTTACCGCACAGCTCTGGATCTCAGGGAAGCGGTGGAAAAACTGTTGCCAATATGGCTGCGGCATTACCGGGAGATGTTGTATGCTATTCCGGACATGTAGGAATTTACATAGGCGGAGGACAGATGATTCATGCACCGGACTTTGGCCAGACAGTAAAAGTTTCGAATGTATACGGATCGCCTTGGTTTAGAAGATACTGGTAGGAAGAGTGAAAAGGTTATGATTAAGTCATAGCCTTTTTTGAATATAGGAAATTCCTTTGGAATCCTATAATTCAAAAAAAGCACTTCGTGCAAAGATACGCAGCTCGCGGGGTGAAATTATCACTGCGTGAACCGCTCGCGCGCGAAGATTGCGCAATAGCGCAATCTTTTTTGTTGCAGAAAATGATTGAAAAGGGGAGGTATTTATAGTATATTGAACTATATAGGCGGAGAAAAAATAGAGAAAGGGACTAAGATGAAAAGAATTACAAAAATACTTGTATCAGCGATTACAGCAAGCAGTTTGATTGTATCACCGGTTTTTGCGGAACCGAGCAGTGTGGACAATCTCGAGACACAGAAAAAGGCAGTACAACAAGAAGTAGACACGCTTCAAGCAGATTTGACAAAGATATTGACAAAGATCAATGACATAGATGCACAGATGACGACAAAGGGGGAGGAGATCATCCAGGCAAAGTCAGATTTAGAGACTGCACAGGAAAAAGAACAGAAGCAGTATGCAGAAATGAAGCATCGCATTAAAGTCATGTATGAGAATGGAACAGGCGCTATGTTGACAAAAATTTTCCAATCAGGCAGTATTGCAGAGATGCTAAAACAGGCAGAATATGTACAGGCAGTTCATGACAAAGATAGAGAATATTTGGAAAAATATATAGAGACAAAAAATGAGGTAGCTTCCTTAAAAAGTAGTTTGGAAAAAGATATGGATAAGTTGAAAGAATTGAAGGCGGAGTCTTCTACCCAGAAAGAAAATTTATCCAAGACATTGGAAGCAAAAAAGACGGAAGTGGCAGATTTAGATGAGCAGCTTCAGATAGCGGCAAAGAAAGCCGCAGAGGAGGCGGCAAAGAAAGCGGAAGAAGAAGCAAAAAAACAGCAGCAACAGGTGGCGTCGAATACAACGTCTGAGAATAGCCAGTCCGGAGGAACATCCAGTGGAAATTCAGGCGGTGGAAACAGTCAGTCAGAAGAAAAACCAAGTCAGCCGGATTCCGGAACTTCGGGTGGCGGAAGCAGCAACAATGACAGTAATAACAATACAGGAAATGGTGATGTAAGTGTCGGACAGGCAATTGTGGCAGCCGCAAGAAGTTATATCGGAACACCGTATGTATATGGTGGGACAAGTTATAATGGCATCGACTGTTCCGGACTTACCATGAGAGCCCATCAGGCAGTGGGAATCTCGATTTCGCGTACATCAGCAGAACAGGCAGTAGGTGGAAAAAGTATAGCAAGTCTTGCAGATGCACTTCCGGGAGATATTATCTGTTATCCTGGACATGTGGCGATATACATAGGCGGTGAGCGTGTAATTCATGCACCGACAGAAGGGCAGACAGTAAAAGAGGCGAGTGTATATATGGGGTCATCACAGCCGATTACAGCAATCAGAAGATATTGGTAAAAAAGACTTGCCATGCATCATTTAGATATGTTATACTATTAACGTTGCAAAAAACACATATATGGTTATCCTTGCAGGTGCCAAACTCTTTTTATGAAAAAGAGCGGTTGCAAGGCGGGAAGTATATGGAAGTAAAAAAACCAAATGGAGGAAAAACACATGAGCGTTATTTCAATGAAACAATTATTAGAAGCAGGTGTTCACTTTGGACATCAGACAAGAAGATGGAACCCTAAAATGGCTGAGTACATCTACACAGAAAGAAACGGAATCTACATTATCGATTTACAGAAATCTGTAGGTAAAGTAGACGAAGCTTACAAAGCAATTTCTGATATCGCAGCTGAAGGTGGTACAATTCTTTTCGTTGGTACAAAGAAACAGGCACAGGATGCAATCAAAACAGAAGCAGAACGTTGCGGAATGTTCTACGTAAACGAGAGATGGTTAGGTGGAATGTTGACTAACTTCAAAACAATCCAGAGCAGAATCGCCCGCTTAAAAGATATCGAAAGAATGGCTGAAGACGGAACATTCGACGTATTACCTAAGAAAGAAGTTATCGAAATCAAAAAAGAATGGGAAAAACTTGAAAAGAACTTAGGTGGAATCAAAGACATGAAGAAAGCTCCAGATGCAATCTTCGTGGTTGACCCGAAAAAAGAAAGAATCTGTGTACAGGAAGCTCACACATTAGGAATTCCGTTGATTGGTATCGCTGATACAAACTGTGATCCAGAAGAATTAGATTACGTGATTCCAGGTAATGATGATGCAATCAGAGCTGTTAAATTAATCGTTGCTAAGATGGCAGATGCTGTAATCGAAGCAAACCAAGGTGTAACAGGTGCTGAAGAAGTATACGAAGAAGTTGCAGAAGAAGTAGAAGCAGCTGAAGAAGCGTAAGATTTCGAACATGAATGCTTCAGCCTTAAGAACAGGTTGAAGCATTTTTTAAAAAGAACACACAATTTTATGGAGGAATGAATCATGGCAGTTACAGCAAAAATGGTAAAAGAATTAAGAGAAATGACAGGCGCAGGAATGATGGACTGTAAAAAAGCTCTTAATGAAACAGATGGAAATATGGATGCAGCAATCGAATATTTAAGAAAAAATGGTCAGGCAAAAGCTGACAAAAAAGCTGGAAGAATCGCTGCAGAAGGTATTGTAAAAGCAGTTGTAAAAGACGATAAAGTAGCAGCAATCGTTGAAGTAAACTCAGAGACAGACTTCGTTGCTAAAAATGCTGATTTCCAAAGCTACGTAGAAGAAGTTGCTAATCAGGCATTAAACACAGAGACAACAGATATCGAAGCTTTCTTGAGCGAAGCATGGGCAGCAGACAACTCTAAGACAGTAAAAGATGTTTTAACAGAAAAAATCTCTGTAATCGGAGAAAACTTAAACATCAGAAGATTTGAAAAAGTTACAACAGATGGTTGTGTAGTATCTTACATCCACGGTGGCGGAAGAATCGGTGTATTAGTAGAAGCTGATACAGATGTTGTAAATGATGAAATCAAATCATGCTTAAGAAACGTAGCTATGCAGGTTGCAGCTATGTATCCAAAGTATGTATCTCGTGATGAAGTAGATGCTTCTTACATCGAACACGAAAAAGAAATCTTATTAGCTCAGGCTAAGACAGAAAATCCAGAAAAACCAGAAAACATCATTGAAAAAATGATTATCGGACGTTTGAACAAAGAGATGAAAGAAATCTGCTTATTAGATCAGGTTTACGTTCAGGACAGTGATTTAACAGTTGCTAAATATGTAGAAAAAGTAGCTAAAGAAAACGGTGCTAACGTAACAGTTAAGAGATTTGTTCGTTTCGAAACAGGTGAAGGATTAGAAAAGAAAGAAGAAAACTTTGCTGAAGAAGTAGCAAAACAGATGGGAAACTAATTTATCAATCGTAAGACTGGTAAAAAGCGAATTAAATAGCGTATTTAAGCGATTTCTGGCTATTTTGACAAGTGTTATAAACTACTGTAAAATCTCACAAAATATCGTGCTATTTTGGGTACAGATTGGGTAGGGTATTGGGTAAAGAAATTTACCCAACCTCTTAACGAGGAATTTACTTGTTGTTTAAAAATAGAAAGGGAACGCTGTGAGTGTTGAGGGTGTATTGCATTTTGCAATATGCCCTTAAATTTGGGGAAAATAATGTTAAAGACTAGTGTATTGACATATTTATATTTAACACAATTATTCTTTTGCTTCATGCCGTTTCATGATATACTAAAAAGAAACGGCGGTGATTCATTATGGCAAGACCAAAAACATATCATATTATACTCAGTGACAATGAAGTGTCAGCTCTTCGTAAGGTTATCAGGGATAAGAAAACCTGTAAAACCGTCCTAAAGAGATGTCAGATTTTATTAGAGTTAGATGAAGTCAGTGGTACTGGTTTGACCCACTCACAAATTGCACATACTTATGCGGTCTGTCCGGCTACGGTTACAAATATTATCCAATCTTATGTTAAGAACGGTATTACTAATATCGTCAAATACAACATCAGCCCAAATTCAAGTGCGGCATTACGCAAGGCAGATGGACGGACAGAAGCGCATTTGATTCAAATTGCTTGCGGTCCGGCACCCGAAGGACACTCCCGAAGGACACTCCGACTTCTGGAAGAGAAAGCACGTATTGAACTGGAAACACCAGTCAGCAGAGAAACAATCCGCAGGGTATTAAAAAAAATGAACTTAGACCTCACCTCAATGACTATTGGTGCATCCCGCCAAAAGAGGATGCAGAATTCATAGCATGTATGGAAGATGTTCTCGATGTCTATGAACTCGCGTATGACCCAATGCATCCGGTCGTCTGCATGTATGAAAAACCATACCAGCTGTTGGGAGAGACAAGGGAACCGCTGCCAATGCGCCCGGGCGATGACCGGAAAGTAGATTCCGAATATATCCGTAATGGTACATGCAGCATCTTTGCTTTCATAGAACCTCTTGCTGGGAAGCATCATGTCAGTGTCCGGGAGCACCGGACTGCAGTTGACTGGGCAGAAGAAATAAAATACCTTGTTGATGTCATGTACCCAGAAGTGGAAAAAACCATTCTTGTAATGGATAACCTTAATACCCATAAACCGGCATCCTTATATAAAAAGTATCCTGCGGCAGAAGCAAGGCGTCTTATAAAACGCTTGGAAATCCATTATACACCGAAACATGGAAGCTGGCTGGATATCGCTGAAATAGAACTTAATGTAATGACACGCCAGTGCCTGTCACGGCGAATTGACGATATCAATCATCTCCGCAGCGAATTATCGGCATAGGAAACCGAGCGTAATACAAGGGCGGCAAAGGTGGATTGGCAATTTAAAACTGCTGATGCACGAATCAAATTGAATTCGCTATATCCCAAATTTACTGCCACTTCCGTGTAAGTGGCAGTAATGCTAAATATATACATGCCAACACACTAGAGGGAAAATATTCTTTGAAACTCAGCAAAGAATTAGAACTTTTTAAATCAAACATTGAGAATAAAAAATATATAAGTCGAACAAAATTTGACACTGAATTTCAAATTTTCAAAGTTAGGTGCCATTGAGTAGTGTTAAAATATTGACAAAAAAGAATCGATGCTGTTACTATAATAGTGTTGATCTTTTTTCACATATGCGGATATAATATCAAACAGGGAGACGAGTAGACTAATGACAAAAAAGAGCGCAGTGATTAAGAATCTGTCCGGATTTGTCAAATATTCGCTGACAGCAGCGATTCCGGTGATATCAGTGATGGGTGATGATGGGGTAAAGTATGATATGTTTACTGATGGACTGCTGGCAAAGATGAAAGAACTCACCTGTCAGGCGGATGTTCTTACTCCTAATCTGAAAGAGCTGTGCCTGCTAACGAAAGAGAATTATGAGACAGTCTGTTACAAAAGGGAGCAAAGCAGATTCTGGTAACAGAGATTTATCTGATAGAAAATGGAGAAGAAAAGATTGGTAATCTGATCATTGATAAAGAAGATTGCGAGCTAATTGCATTTCCATATATTGGCGGAAGTTATTCGGGGACTGATGATCTTTTCGCATCAATTATTGCCGGAGACATGGTAAGAGGAGATGCACTGGGAGATGTTATACAGGGAGGTAAGTAATATGGAGAAAGCAAAAGAAGAAGTCTCAAAGATGCATGAATGTCCGAATTATAATGACTGTGCTTTTCCAGTCAGTATGCATACGATAACCAAATATGATATTTTCCCGAATGGAAGAGGTTTTCATGATGTTCACTGGCATGATGAAATACAATTCACATATGTAAGTAAAGGAGAACTTACAATGCAGGTGGAGGGAAGAGAGTATGTGCTAAAAGAAGGAGAGGCACTGTTTATCAACAGTGGACTTATTCATGTGACAACAAGTATTTCAGAAGATGGGCAATATGAAGGCTTTATGTTTCCAGAGAAATTACTTGGATTTTTCCCGGGAAGCAGGATGGAACAAAATTATGTACTTCCATATCTGAAGAGTAATGTGCTTTCTGTCTGCGTATTGTACCGGGAATCAGCAGAAGATGAGAAGATATTGTCAGATATTCGTAATCTGAGGGAGCTGTTTAATAATAAAGAGAATGTGACAGCATTTGAATATGAGGTTGCAGTCCGGATGACTGCCATCTGGCTGCAGATTGTACGGAATGTTTCGGATACGATGCAGAAGATGCCGGCATGTTATCTGCAGCGTCAGGAGCGGATGAAAAAGATGATGCAGTATATTGTAGAGCATTATCATGAGGCCATTACCCTTAAAGAGATTGCTGAATCAGCAAGTATTAGCATTGAAGAGTGCAGACGCTGTTTTAAGGATATCATTAAGGAAACGCCAATGCATTATCTGTCTTCGTATCGTGTTATGGTAGGCATGGAATTGTTGCGGACTACAGATTTGGATATTACAGATATAGCATTTCGTGTAGGATTTAACGATTCCAGCTATTTTATACAGGCATTTAAAAAGAAAAATGGAATGACACCTAAGCAATACAGAAATCATATTTTTTAGTGTTGTGAAGAGATAACGTTCAGAGAATGATACACAATGTAAGTGTATCATTCTATTTTTTTTGTGCAATAATGTGTTGTGGAATTGGATTTTATCACATTTTTTGTGGAAAAATTAATATTTTTCTTTGTTAAAGTAATGGAATTGTTAAAAATATAACGTTATAATCTTGTCAGAAAGTAAAGAGAATATGTTCGAAAGTTACTAGATAAATATGGTGAAGGAGGAGTCATATCATGAATGAGAAACAAAGAGCAAGAATAAATTTCATGAAAGAACGTGTTGTTAATACAATCCCAGAAATGGATCTAGAAAATGCAAGAATTCTGACGGAGAGTTTCAGGGAGACGGGTGGAGAGCCATTGGCTATTCAGAAAGCAAAGTCTTTTCGCAGACAGTGCCAGGAGAAAACAATCAAGATATGGGATCAGGAGCTGATCGTAGGGTGTGCCGGAAGTAAGATGCGAGGCGGTATTCTCAGTGCAGATACTTGCTGGTCTATCTTGGACAAAGAACTGGATACCATCAATGAAAGAAAATATGATCCTTTTATTTTAAAGCCGGAAGACAGACAGATGTTCTTGGATGTAGTAAAACCATTTTGGGAAGGGCGTTCCACTTATGAAGCATGGCTCAAACAGATTCCAGATGATGTACGCGCATTAAGAGACAGTGGACAGATCTACATTGATAAGAAAGCTGTACGAGGCTGGGGCGAGACGACTGCCGGATACAAGCAGATTATTGATGAAGGTATTGAAAGTATCATGAATACAATCAAGGCAGAGCGAGAAGCGCTTGACCTGACAGACCCGGGAGCATTTGATAAAGATAATTATCTTCAGGCACTCCTGATTTCGGCAGAAGGCATCTGCATTATGGCTGAAAGATATGCGAAAGAAGCAGAACGTCTGGCAGAGCTGGAGAAAGACGAAGAAAGAAAAGCTGAATTATTAACGATTGCTGAGACTTGCCATCATGTACCGAGATATCCGGCAAGGACATTTCAGGAGGCAATTCAGTCATTCTACTTCTATCATATTTCGATTTTTATGGAGCAGAATGCAGCAGCATATAATCCGGGAAGAATGGATCAGTATTTTTATCCATATTACAAAGTCGATATTGAAAGTGGAAGAATCACAGAGGATGAAGGACAGGAGCTTCTGGAGTGTCTGTGGGTGAAGTTCTCTGAACCATGTGTATTCCAGGATGCAACAACAGCAAGATATTCAGCAGGATATCCAATGTTCCAGACACTGTGCTGTGGTGGCATCGATGCAGAGGGCAGAGATGCAGTTAATGATATTTCTTATATGATGTTACAGGCTACACAGGATGTGCAGCTCTATCAGCCAAACATGTGTGTAAGATACAGTATGGCTAAGAATCCGACTAAGTTTTTGAAGAAGGTTGCAGAAGTTATCAGCCTGGGTACCGGATTCCCGGCATTCTATAATGATGATGTGGGAATACGTATGTTGATGAATAAAGGTATTCCACTTAAGGAAGCATATGACTGGAATCCGGCAGGCTGTGTAGAGACAAATCTAGACGGAAGACTGCGTCACTATTCCGCATTTGCAGATATTAATCTGGGCGGTATCATTGAGTTCGCATTGACGAATGGAGTGAACCGTAAGACAGGAAGAAAGGTAGCAACAGAGACCGGAGATCCGACTACATTTGAGACATATGAGGATTTTGAAAATGCAGTAAAAGAGCAATTAAAGTATTCTGTACGTATCTGTGTAAAGGGAAGCCATATTATCGATGATATCTGCATGGATCGAATCGTTCCGGCACTTTCCTTATCCTTCCGCGAATGTGTGAAGAATGCCAAAGATTATGCGTGGGGCGGAGCGAAATACAACACCGGTAATGGTATCATTCTGATTGGTGTAGCGGATTTGATAAACAGTATGGAAGCAATCCGTGATCTGGTATATGACCGTAAGCTGGTCAGCATGGAAGATATGGTGAAAGCTCTTGATGCTGATTTTGAAGGATATGAAGAGATTCAGAAACTTTGTAAAGAAAGTCATAAATATGGCAATGATGACGATGATGTAAATGATATTACTAGCCACATGCTTACATTTATTGCAGATGAAATTGAAAAATATCACAGTAAATTTGGACAGATGACACCTGGTATCTTACCAGTATCCGGTAATACACCATTTGGACAGGACGTTGGAGCACTGCCATCAGGAAGAAAAGCATGGATGCCACTTGCAGATGGTATCAGTCCGAATGGAGGAACAGACGTAGAAGGACCGGCAGCGGTAATTAAGTCAGTTGCAAGTATTCCACATTCAAGATATACACAGGGAACATTGCTTAATATGAAACTGGAACCGGATATGGTAAAGACTGAAAACGGTATTCGGCAGCTGATGGCACTGTTGAGAAGTTTGTGTACGTTGGATGTATATCATGTACAGTTCAACGTTATCGATAAAGAGACACTTCTTGCAGCACAGAAAAAGCCGGAAAATTACAAAGGTCTGCTGGTGCGTGTAGCTGGATATACAGCATATTTTACGGAGCTTGGAAGAGAAGTGCAGGATGAGATTATTGCTAGAACCGCACAGAGCAACTTCTGTAGCACCTGTTAACAGGAGGTAATAATGGAAAGACGGACAGGAAAGGTACTTCGGATAGAAAAAGCATCCATCCATGACGGAGATGGTCTTAGAACTGTCGTGTTCATGAAAGGTTGCCCACTCCGGTGTCAGTGGTGTTCGACACCGGAGTCGCAGTCCATAGAATGTATGATGGATTATGGATATGATGCAACACCGGAAAGTATTATGAAGATTATACGCAAGGATGAAGTTTTTTACTTTCATTCAGGTGGTGGTGTGACAATCAGTGGCGGAGAAGTGCTTCTGCAGTCGGATTTTGTCCGAGATATTCTGAAAGAATGCAGGGATGAAGGAATCAATACAGCGATTGAATCCAGTCTGTATGGACCATATGAGGCACTGGAGAAGATGCTTCCTTATCTAAACACGGTTTTTGTGGATTTCAAACTGGCCGATGAGCAACAGCATCTAAAATATACAGGTGCATCCAATAAAATCATCAAGGACAATATCCGTCGTATGGATGCGGAGTTTACAGGAGATATTCATGTGAGAATTCCGACAATTCCTACAATTAATATGACAGAAGAAAACATGAGGCTTACGGCTGAATTTGTCAGACCATTGAAACAAGTCAGGGACATTGAATTGTTGCCATATCATAAGCTGGGAGTGGATACCTATAGAAAAATGGGGAAAAAGTATGAGCTTGAAGATATCCAGTCACCAAATCAGGAGCAGATGAGCAGCATAGCATCAAAGCTACAGGAATATCAGCCAGGATGTGCAATTAAAATCAATGGAATCTATTATAGAAAAGTATGAGTGAGGAGATAGCTAGATGATATTAAAAATAATTCAGATTATTCTGATCGTGTATGCGATCGTGGTAGGTGCCATTATTGTAAGAGATTATAAGAAGAATAAAGAAGAAGGAGTATCTAAAAAAGAGACGATACTGCATTACATCATAGGAGCAGTTGTGAACTTCTTCGATGCACTTGGAATTGGATCATTTGCAACAACAACGGCGGCCTACGGCTTGTTCCGTCTAGTAGATGACAAGAAAATTCCGGGGACATTGAATGCTGGAGTTGCAATCCCGGTCATCTTTGAAGCATTACTTTTTACTAGTTCTGTGAAAGTGGAATTCGGCACATTGATTCCGATTGTAATATGCGGAGTGTTGGGAGCTGCTATTGGCAACAAACTGGTTGCAAGGATTTCAGAAAGAACAGTTACGATTGTTATGGCATTTGGACTTCTGCTGTCAGCACTTCTGATGCTAGGAAGCAAGTTTGGAATCCTGCCGGCAGGCGGAGACGCAATTGGAATGGAAGGAATTAAACTGGTAATCGCATGTGTTGGTAACTTTATCTTTGGTGTGGCATTAAACTTCAGTATTGGTAATTTTACACCGTGTATGTGTATGATTTATATGCTGGGCATGAGCCCTCTGGTGTCATTCCCTATCATGATGTGTACCGGAGCAGTATCTACTCCGACAACAGGTCTGATGAGTCTGAAAAAAGGTATGGTTGACCGTCATGCAGTGATGGGATTGACTGTAGGCGGTGTGTTTGGTGTAGCGGTTGCAGTATATATTGTAAAGTCAATGTCGATTTCCACATTACAGTGGATGGTAATAGTAGTAGTGCTTTATACCAGTGTCAATATGTTCCGAAGAGCTTTGAAAAAAGTGGACAAAAAAGAAGCGGTATACGGTAACAATTTGGAAACAAATTGATTATCAATGAAAAAGGATTTGAAGGAGGAAACAATAATGAAATTAGGTGGAATTGGATATGGATTGATCTCAGGAGCGATTCTTGGAGGTATTGTAAATAATGATCTTGTAAAACCTGAAAATATTACCATATCGGATAAATTTGAAGGAAGCAGAAAAAGAGCGGTAGAAGCAGGATTTACAGCTGTCGATGATAATATGATTGCAGCAAAGAATGATGTACTTCTTGTAGCAGTACAACCATGGCTGGTACCGGCTATTATGGATGAAATCAAAGATACCGTTAAGGAGAATGGAACAATCGTATGGTGTGTTGCAGCAGGTGTTACAATTGCAGAACTGGAAGAACATTTGGGGAGTGATGCGAAGATCGTACGTTGCATGCCAAATACATGTGCTCAGGTAGGCGCAGCTGTTACAGCCGTTGTACCGAATAAGAATGTAAGCAAGGAAGAGACAGAGATGATGTTAAAGCTGATCTCTGGATTTGGAATCGCAGAAATTTTGGATGAAAGCAAGCTGAATGGTATTATCCCAGTAACAGGAAGTTCTCCGGCAATGGTATTTATGCTGATTGATGCTATGGCCAATGGAGCAGCAAGAGAAGGATTTACCTGGGAGCAGGCAATCAAATTCAGTGCACAGGCTGTAAAGGGAAGTGCTGAGATGGTACTTCGTTCAGGGAAACATCCGGCAGAACTTCAGAATCAGGTATGTACACCTGGCGGAATTACGATTGAAATGGTCAAGAGATTGGAATCATTCGGATTTAGAAATGCTGTGATGGAAGCTATGCAGGCTTGTACAGAAGATCTGGATTAATCGGAAAAGCTCAGGATTGAAAATACATCTTTATATCTTTATAATTATCTCATAAAACAAGGGCGTTTTTCTTAGCGGAAGAACGCCCTCTTTCATAATATCACTTTATAAATTCACACGATCAAGAGTACAAATCAATATAGGAGTATAGGCGGTTTGGAATTGGTGGAAAACAGTTCTGGAAAGCATAAGGGAGACAGGCCAACACCGGAAGAAGTTATTAACTATGCGGTGAAGCGATTAAAAGGAAATTAGAATCTATGAAAAAGAAAATAGATGTGGTAGGCAACTTTGCTATGAATCGGGATGAATTACAGAAAAAAACGCAAGATTAGGGGAATTAAATACATTACTTGGTATGGATAAGAAAGAACATCCGATTTTGAATGTGGAGCCGGATGAAAGTGTGGAAGTACAGACAACAAGAAATAAGGTTGTGATGGAGCGATAGTTATAACGGTATTGGTGAGCCAATACCGCATACATAGCATGGAATATGTAAACTCTGTAAAATACAAATTCGCACATTGAGACGAGTGCAGATGTATTTGCTTGGGAGGAGGCATATATAGGAGTTGTTAAATTTGTGATAGTAGAGAAAAAGTTTTCTTTTAATAAATAAAAAAAGTTTACTTTCACACATTAATAAATTATAATCAATGTGTGAAAGTAAGGTGATGAAAATGAATAAAAAAGAAAAGTTAGACAACATGCTATGTGAAAAGAATGGAGTTCTTCAAACTGCCGATGTGATTGAGGCAGGAATTTCAAAAACTTATTTTATGGAATATGCAAAGAAAATGGAATTAGAATGTGTGGCAAAAGGAATTTACTTGTCGCCGGATGCATGGGAAGATCCTTTTTATTTATTACAAACGAGATATCCACAGATTATTTTTTCTCATGAAACTTCGCTTTATTTGTTAGGAATGGCAGAGCGAGAGCCGTTACAATTTACGGTTACTGTAAAAGCAGGATACCATGCAAAAAGTATGAAAGAGCAGAAGATAAAAGTATATCGTGTAAAAAGAGAACTTTTAGAGTTGGGAGTAGTAAATTTAGAATCACCAGAGGGACATCTTGTGAAAGCGTACAATGCGGAACGTACCGTGTGTGATTTATTACGCAGCCGCAGTAATGTAGAGATTCAGGATTTACAGTCAGCAATAAAGGAATACCTGCGAAGTAAAGAAAAAAATCTGCCGCAACTTATGCGATATGCAAAAGAGTTTCGTGTAGAAAAAATTTTGAGACCATATTTGGAGGTATTGTTATAATGATTAAAACTTCAAGACAGTTGAAAGCGTTAGTAAGAAATTTAACAAAAGGGGATAGCTTACAAGCACAGATTATTATGCGTAACTATGTGATGGAGCGTTTCTTAGAACGGATTTCTCTTTCAAAATATAGAAACAATTTTATTTTGAAAGGGGGAATGCTAGTATCTGCTATGGTAGGATTGGATACTCGTTCTACAATGGATATTGATACAACCATAAAGAATATGCCACTGTCCGTAGAAAATGCAAGGGAAATGATAGAAGAAATTATTGCGGTTCCCATTGATGATGGTATGACATTTTCTATAAAAAGTGTCGGTGAAATTATGGATGAGGCAGAATATACCGGAGTACGAGTGAATCTAGAGGCTACATTGGAAACAATGCGGACGCCATTAAAAGTAGATATTTCCACTGGAGACATTATCACACCGAGAGAAGTATTGTATACGTTTAAGTTGATGTTTGAAGAACGTACTATATCTATTTTAGCCTATAATTTGGAAACAGTACTTGCAGAGAAAATGGAAACAGTAATAGCAAGAGGTGTAGCGAATACAAGATTGAGAGATTACTACGATCTGTATATTTTACAGAATGAATATACCTATGCGATTAGCATGGAACAATTTAAGGCAGCGTTTTTAGCAACATGCAAAAAGCGTAATTCCATACAACTGATAGCTGAGGGTAATAAAATTTTAAAAGAACTCCTTTTGTATAAACGTCTTGAAAAAGGCAGTTTTGTATGGCCAAGAAATGAATCTGAAGTACAGGAACTTACAGGACAACAATTCCGTTGGCTGATGGAAGGACTGACCATTTCTCCCAAAAGAAAGGTCCAGGAGATTTCCATCCCGAAATATACCACATAATCCTTGTGCAAAAGGTAGAAATTTTACAGGATAAATCAAGTGCTTCATTCCCTTTATTTTGAACAATCAGTAAGTGATTTATTAGGCATTATCGGTGTGTTACAGCACTTTGGCAAGCTTATATTTTATAGGAATCACTTTAAAAGCCTTTGATTTTAATGGGGTAGAATCTTATTGTGGTTGCTTACAACCATAGGCAAAATGACGAATTCAGATGGGGATGAAATTCGCAATTTTCTGCCATATCCGCTATAATAATACTTAGAAAAGGGGTGTCATTATGGCGATGGAATATACAGAAGAACAATTAAATCATTTTGACAAGTCTACACTTGTTCAACTGTTTTTGGTTCAACAATCACAACTGAAGGATATTGATCAGAAGTTGCAGTTATTGTTGGAGCAAGTCGCCGTATTGAACAACAAACGTTTCGGCAAATCTTCTGAGAAACTAGGTGTAGATAACCAGATTTGTTTCATGGAGGTTGATGGGAATATCGTCTTTTTCAATGAGGCAGAGGCTGTTGCAGCACTGGATGAATCCGAAGAAGAACCTGTTAAAAAACGTGGAAAGAAGACAAAAGGGAAACGTATTGCTGATATCCGGAATCTTCCAGTCATCCCTGTAGAACACAAGATGACAGAGGATGAATTGATTGCTGAATTCGGAGAAGACGGCTGGTATCAATTAGAAGATGAAGTATATAATCGTTACCGTTTTACACCAATGAAAGTTGAAATCGAGGAACATCATGTGGGAGTCTATAAGTCAAAGAAGGATAACCATATCAAAAGGGCAGATCATCCAGCTTACTTATTAAGGAACAGCCTTGTATCAGCATCATTGCTCGCTGGAATTTGGAATGCAAAGTATATAAATGCAGTTCCGCTTTATCGTCAAGAACAAGAATTCCAACGAATGGGAGTGAACATTGATCGAGCAGATATGGCTCGCTGGACGATTCTTTGTGCAGAAAGATACTTGTCGATTTTCTATGATTACCTACACGAAAAGTTATATGAATATCATGTGCTTCAAGCCGATGAAACTCCGGTTCTTGTTTCAAAGGAAGACCGAACAACCGGAACAAAGCACTACATGTGGGTTTACCGAACAGGAATGATGTATCTTGATAAGCAGATTGTCCTATATGAGTATCAACCTACTCGTAATGCAAACCATCCAAGATCCTTCCTAAAGGAATTTCGTGGAGTCTGTATAACGGATGGCTACCAGGTTTACCACACGATTGCAGAAGAACGTGAAGACCTGAAGGTTGCCGGATGTTGGGCACATGTGAGACGTCGCTTTGATGAAGCGGTAAAGGCTTTGCCGAAGGCAAGTCAGAAAATGTCACTTGCATATCTTGCATTAAAACAAATCCAAGCGATTTATCGTGAGGATAATAAACTCAAGGAGTTAGGTTCTGAGGAACGTTTGAAACATCGACAGCTGACTGTGAAGCCTCTGGTAGATGCTTATTTTGCGTGGGCAAAACAAAACTTGTTGTCTGTGATGCCAAAGAGTAAAACAGCAAATGGATTCACGTATTCATTGAATCAGGAAAAATATTTGCGTGTGTTTCTTGAAGATGGTGATGTCCCACTAGACAATAATGCCGCAGAACAGGCAATCCGCCCATTCTGTGTTGGCAAGAAAAACTGGGTCATGATTGATACCATTGCAGGAGCTGAAGCAAGTGCAATCATCTATAGTATTGCTGAAACAGCAAAAGCAAACAATCTGAAACCATACGATTATTTTGAATATTTACTCACAGAGATTCCAAAACATATGGAAGATCATGATACAAGTTTCTGTGAGGATCTGCTTCCTTGGTCAGATAAGTTGCCAGAGAAATGTAGAAAGTAACTTATAAAATATGCCACTCTGATGAGTGGCTAATCAATTGATAGTACGCACTATGGTGCGTTTACTATATAACACAGAATTTGGAGGATAAGTATGTTAGAATTTAAATATGATACTCAACTTTTAATTGAAGGCGAAAATCTTGATGAAGATAAAATCAGCGAATATTTCACGAACAATTTTAATGGGGACTGTTTGTTAGCAGTTGGAGATGAAGAACTGATTAAAATTCATTTTCATACAAATGAACCATGGAAAGTGCTAGAATACTGTTCGCAACTCGGAGAAATTTACGATATTGTTATTGAAGATATGGACAGACAAGCAAGAGGATTAAAAGGATAAAATCCGATCTGCTTAGTAGAAAAATTAGAATTTTTGGAGGTGTTGAAAATTAAATCATTTCTTGAAAATGTTAGGGCGCCAAGAAAAGATATTCCACTAAACAGGCAGATAACCGAAACAGCAGGAATAATCCTGTTTGGGTTTGCACTTGGTGTCTTGCAGAAATGGCTGGATGGTACAACTGCAAATGCTTTTCCAGTGATAATACAGCAACTGGATATCCGCAACTATTTTGGACGCTTGGCAATATGGATTTTATTGGCAACTATAATTTCTGTGTATGCGAAATCTCCATTGAGAGCTGCTATTAACACATTCTTTTTCTTTATAAGCATGTTGGCAGGATACTATCTCTATTGCAATTACATTTTGGGGTTCTTGCCGAAAACCTATATGATGATATGGATAGCGATTTCTTTTGTTACATTCTTTATGGCATATATATGTTGGTATGCAAAGGGGGAAGGTATTATTGCAATATTCATATCAAGCATAATTATGGGTGTTTTACTTGCACAGGCATTTAATCTCAATATTATCCAGGGCTTTTATATATACCATTTTTTGGAGGTACTTACATGGATAATTGGTGTAATACTCTTGAGAAGAAAACTGAAAGAGTATGCTATCGAAATTGGATTATCCATTGTGATTGCATTTGTTTATCAGCTGGTTATGCCACATTGGGGATAAAGACAAATTGGATTTGAAAGGATGTTAAAAATATGGTAGATGAAGTGGTCTTAGGGAATGTTATGGTTGATTGTGATGATGAAAGAAAATTGCAAAGATTCTATGGAGAATTATTAGGTTGGGAAATGTGTGAACTATTTGCAAGACCGGCTGTCCGTAGTTCTTCGGGGATTGTTTTTTTGTTTATTGAGGAAAAAGATTATGTTCCTCCTGTATGGCCAGAAAATGCAGGAAAACAACAAAAACAGATGCATTTTGATTTTCAGGTTGATAATGTTGCAGAAATGGTTAAGAAAGCGGAATCATTGGGAGCAAAGAAAGCGGAAAGTCAATTTGGAGGAGATGATTTTGTAACCATGTTTGATCCGGCAGGACATCCGTTTTGCTTATGCCGGAAGTGACAATTCCAATTTATTAACCTGGGAAATCAGAATTTGCTCACTGTATAATGTATACTGAGTTTCAGATTGATAATGATATATTGCATTTAATTTTTTAAATAGTTTTTAAGTACATTGATTGTCATAAATTCAATCCTACGAAACTTGTGATTTGATAGAAAGCTTAGCGGGCACTCGGTGTATGAACAGGTGGGACGAAGGAAGTTGGTACAGGATACCATTAGACACGGAAGGTTCATCCTCATAGTTGTTCAGAGGGGAAATAGCCTTTATAAAGTGAACAAACAGGGACGCTTTATAAATAGCACCCATTTATCAGCTATTCGGTACAAGATACTACGATATCCATCACTTCCGGCTCTGTTTTTGAGGTAAATAAAAATCGTCAAAGCCTGTAAAATCAATAGATTTAGACTTGACAGAATAGGAAGGTTGAGGAAAAGAAAAAATGGAAGATAAAAAAATATTACTTGATAATATTGATAAAATTCATACAACCGAAATGGGAATTGATAGAATTAAAAGAAATCTAAAAATAGATACAGCAGATGTTGTTGAGTATTGCAAAAATAAGATGTTAGATAAAAATTGTAATATATACAAACAGGGTAAAAATTGGTATTGCGAAGTTGAAAATATCAAAATGACCATCAATTCATATAGTTATACAATTATCACAGCACATATCGTTAAGTAAAATTGGAACTTGGAGTGAAATTATGGACTATATAATACGAGAAATGAAAAGTGAAGAATACTGTTTATTAAGTGATTTTTTGTATGAAGCGGTTTATATTCCAGACGGAATTGAACCGCCACCTAAATCAGTAATAGAAAGTCCAGAATTACAAGAATATATCATCGAGTTTGGAAATCGAAAACACGATAAAGCCTTAGTTGCAGAAATTCAGGGAAAAGTAGTAGGAGTTATTTGGGTAAGAATTATGAATGATTATGGAAACATTGATGATGATACTCCATCACTTGCCATGTCTGTCAAGAATATAGAGGATTGGGTATTGGAACTTTATTATTGAAGCAACTATTACAAGCAGAAAGATTGGCTGGATATTCAAAAATATCCCTATCTGTTCAGAAAAGTAATTATGCAGTGAAGATGTACGAGAAAGTGGGATTTACTGTTGTTGATGAAAATAGTGAAGAATATATTATGATTGTAAATCTATAACAGAAAACCACAGTTTGTAGCAGACAGTTTTTTGATAGGACTGTCTGCTTTTTCTTTTTTAATCATAATTGATAGTAGTGATATAGAATGGTTCATATCCGTTGTGAAAAGACCATTTAGAGTGGAAAGGAAAAGAGATTGCAGTACATGCAGATCTTTCTTATGAGGGGCAGACCATTTATTTCCCGGAAATCGATACAACCGCAAAAGATACAGAGACGAATAGTCATGTATCGAAAGCAGATGAGGAAGTATAAAGAATATGCCACTGTCCGTAGAAAATGCAAGGGAAATGATAGAAGAAATGAGAATGGATTTACTGACATACCTGAAGAACTATGAACCGTAGGAGCTTGTGCCTTTCTCAGGGAATACCTACACAACGAGAAGTCATGACGGTTTGAAGATTTCCAACGGGAAATGGATGTGGTGGAGTCAGAGTATCCGTGGCAGATCAGTGCTGGATTATCTGATTAAGGTCAGCGGTTATTCTTTTATCGAGGCGATAGAAATCATTGCAGGACAGGTGGCAATTCAGCCGCCTGTTTCCTCCTTCACTCGGCTATCTAACACCAGTTGAATATCGGATGAATAACCTTAAAAAAGTTGTTTAGTTTACTGTTGAAAATCCAGGATTCGTTATTAAAAATGGAATTAGTGTAAATTAATCTAGTAGGAGGAAGTTTATGGTAGAGGAATTAAAAAGTATGGTCGGATTGGAAGAAACAATCTTATACGAAGGGAAGCCAGATAAAAAATGTTTTATTTTTGAAAGTATATTTAATCCATTGATGCCATTTGCGATCGTTTGGGCAATATTTGATATGAGTTTTCTCCGTATGAGCATGGGAGGGATGTCTTTTGTCATCATACCATTTTTGTTGCTGCATATGATGCCGGTATGATTTACCTTGCAAGACAAAATACCGTGGATAGGAATAGAGAGTTATTTTAGTTGAGTTTTCAACTTGACTTCCAAAAAAACTTAGAGTAAACTAGAAAAGAAATCAGGGGTGCCGGGAGAACCTGGCTGAGAGTAAACTACGAGAATGTTTAGACCCTTAACCTGATCTGGGTAATGCCAGCGTAGGGAGAATATTGAAACACAAAGTAGAGTCTATAATGAGATAGATGAGTTTGTATACAATATAAGGCTTCCTTTCAGAAAGAAAGGAAGCTTTTTCTTCTGGAAAAGCAGTTCTTTTAAGAACCCAGATATCAAATATGAAAAGAAAGAAGGAGACAAAGATGAACGCAAGTGTAGCAATTCAAACTTTACCGGAGGCAAAAAACGATGAGGAATTAATCCGTATTGTGGATGAGGTGATCGCCTATATTAAGAGCACCGGACTAAATTATTATGTAGGACCGTTTGAGACAGCAATCGAGGGAGATTATGATGAACTGATGGATATTGTGAAAGAATGTCAGCACATCGCAATCCGCGCGGGAGCACCGTCTGTGGCTGCTTACATCAAAGTGATATACAAACCTGAAGGAGATGTGCTTACCATTGAAAAGAAAGTTACAAAACATCACGAGTAAGGCATACTCTGTGGCAGCGATTGTAGTTTTGCTGTTCGTATGGCAAATACTGTCAAGTGCCGGAAGTGTGCCGTCCTTTTTGCTGCCGTCGCCACTGGAGGTCGTACAGGCATTTGTGAAAGACTTTCCACTTTTGATGGAACACGCGAAAGTAACCTTAACGGAAGGTTTTTTAGGTCTGACTTTGGGAGTGGTAATCGGGTTTGTTGCTGCAGTTTTAATGGATCATTTTCAAGGATTTTACAAAGCGTTTTATCCGATTATGGTGATCACACAAACGATACCGACGATTGCGATCGCTCCGCTTCTTGTACTGTGGATGGGATACGAGATGGCGCCGAAAGTAACTTTGATTGTGATTGTGACTTTTTTCCCGATCGCAATCGGATTGTTGGAAGGATTTCAGTCGGCTGACAAAGACACGGTTAATTTATTGAAAGCGATGGGAGCGAATCGGCTTCAGATTTTTTTACATGTAAAATTTCCAAGTTCTCTCGGAAGATTTTTTGCAAGTCTTCGGATTTCGGTGTCCTACTGTGTGGTAGGGGCTGTAATCTCAGAGTGGCTTGGAGGATATAATGGTCTCGGTGTGTACATGACACGGGTGCGAAAATCTTATGCATTTGACAAGATGTTTGCGGTTATTTTTCTGATTTCTGCAATCAGTCTGCTTTTGATGTGGCTTGTGTCAATACTTCAGAAGAAATGTATGCCTTGGGAGAAATGAAAAGGAGAATAAAAATGAAAAAGAAAATAGTAGCGTTGGCGCTTGCTGTGGCAACAGTATGTTCCGTGACAGCTTGCGGCGAAAAGAAGGAAAAACAAGAAGGAAAAGAGCTTGAGAAAATTACATTTGTGCTGGACTGGACGCCAAATACGAATCATACTGGATTATATGTGGCAGAAGAAAAAGGATATTTTGAGGATGCAGGGGTGGATGTAGAGATTGTACAGCCACCGGAAGACGGTGCAAGTGCTTTGGTTGCATCCGGAAAAGCACAGTTTGGAATTGATTTTCAGGATTCTATTGCACCTGCTTTTGCAAGTGATGATCCGTTGCCTGTGACAGCAGTTGCCACTTTGATTCAGCACAATACATCAGGTATCATTTCCAGAAAAGGGGAGGGCATGGACCGGCCTAAGGGAATGGAAGGCAAAACATATGCGACTTGGGACATGGAAGTGGAGAAAGCAATGATTAAAAACGTGGTGGAATCTGATGGCGGGGACTACGGCAAAATTAACATGATTCCGAGTAATGTGACGGACGAGGTGACTGCATTGAAATCCAAACAGGTAGATGCAATCTGGGTGTATTATGCATGGGGAGGAATTGCGACAGAAGTAAAAAATCTTCCGACAGACTATTTCGCTTTCAAAGATATCAATCCGGTATTTGACTATTATACACCGGTAATTGTTGCAAATAATGACTTTTTGGAAGAGAAACCGGACACTGCAAAAGCATTTTTGAGTGCAGTGAAGAAGGGGTATGAAGATGCAATCGCAGACCCGAAAGAGGCGGCGGATATTTTATGCGAGGCAGCTCCGGAACTTGATAAAGAGTTAGTGCTCGCGAGTCAGGAATGGCTGGCAGATCAGTATAAAGCTGAAGTAGAGCAGTGGGGTTATATCGATCCGGCGAGATGGGATGCATTTTATAAATGGCTCGGAGATAATGAGTTGATTGAGCAGGAGATTCCGGCGGGATTTGGATTCTCTAACGATTATTTGGAAAAGTAGGATGAGCAGCATGATTCGATTGGAAACCAAACAAGTGTCAAAATCGTTTGATGGAAAGAAAGTGATTGAGGATATTTCCATCTCCTTACAGAAAAATGAGATCGTGAGTCTTCTCGGCGTCAGCGGTGCTGGAAAGACGACGCTTTTTAATGTGATTTCAGGGTTGATGGAGCCGGATTCCGGGGAAGTTCTTTTAAATGGGAAAGAGATTACCGGCCAGGCGGGACATATCAGCTATATGCTGCAGAAAGATTTGCTTCTTCCATATAAAACGATTGAGGAAAATGTGGCGCTTCCGCTCATGATAAAGGGAGAGAAGAAAAAAGATGCCCTTGCAAAGGTGCGTCCGCAATTTGGACCATTTGGACTTGCGGGAACAGAAAAGAAATATCCAAGTCAGCTGTCCGGCGGAATGCGCCAACGCGCCGCACTGCTTCGGACTTATCTGTTTTCAGAAGGGGTGGCATTGTTAGATGAGCCGTTCAGTGCGCTGGATACGATTACGAAAAGTGCGATGCACAAATGGTATTTGGATATTATGAATCAGATTGAATTGTCTACTATTTTTATTACGCACGATATTGACGAGGCGATTTTGCTGTCTGACCGTATTTTTTTGATGACAGGAAAACCGGGAAGGATTACAAAAGAGATTGTAATTCGGGAGAAAAAACCACGCGGCGGAGAGTTTAATCTGACGGAGGCATTTTTAAATTATAAAAGGGAGATCATTACCCAGTTAGGTGTGGAATAGGCAGATGTGATATGCTAGAATGAAAATAGAAACAATGCTATAACACATAGGAGGCACGCGTTATGAGTATGAAAGAGAAGATGCATACAGGAGAGCTTTATCTGCCAAATGGTGAAGAGATTATGAATGAGCAGTTACAAAGACTGGAGAGGTTATATGATTTTAATGCGACACGTCCTTTAGAGCAGGAGAAGAGAACGGCGTTGCTAAAAGAGATGTTTGCGGAAATCGGTGAGGGCTGTTATATTGAACCGCCATTTCACTCTAACTTTGGTGGCGGACATGTACATTTTGGGAAAAATATTTATGCCAATTTCAATTTGACATTGGTCGATGACACTCATATTTATGTGGGTGATTATACAATGTTTGGTCCGAATGTCACAGTGGCTACGGCAGGGCATCCGATTCTGCCAGAGCTGCGCAGTCAGGGGTACCAATATAATGCGCCTGTTCATATAGGAAAGAATTGCTGGATTGGAGCAGGGGCGATTATCGTGCCGGGAATTACGATTGGAGATAATGTTGTGATTGGTGCAGGAAGCGTGGTGACAAAAGACATTCCGTCCAATGTAGTGGCAGTCGGGGTGCCATGTGAGATACTTCGCAAAGTGAATGAACATGACAGAGAATATTATTTTAAAGACCGAAAGATTGTATGGTCAGAGGATTAAATGAATGGCAAAACAGGAGGATGTTTCATATGGAATTAGTAAATCATATAGAAATCCCTGAGATTGGGCTTGGTGTTTATAAGATGGAAGCGGGAGCTGAGATGAACGAAGCAATTGGAAATGCATATCAATATGGCTACAGATTGTTTGACACAGCTCAGATGTATAAGAATGAGGAGGCATTGGGAGATGCGTTGAAAGAAAATCATATCCAAAGAGAGACTGTTTTTCTGAACAGTAAAGTGGATAATTGTAATCAGGGATATGAAAAGACCATCTCAAGTTTTCATGATTCTTTAAAAAGATTGCAAACAGATTACCTGGATTCTTTTTTGATACATTGGCCGGGATTGAATAAAGAGAGGACTTTGAGTACATGGAAGGCTTTGGAGGAACTATATAAGGCTGGGCTGATCCGGGCAATCGGTGTCTCAAATTTTGAGATCAGTCAGCTGGAGATTTTGTTAGAGAACTGTGAAATTCCTCCGATGATAAATCAAATCGAGCACACTCCTTTTTTGCATGATGAACAGTTGAATTCTTTTTGTAAAAAGAATAAAATTCAAATTATGGCATGGGGACCATTGCTTCGTGGAAAAATGGAGGATGATGGAATTAAAGAAATAGCTAGCCGCTATGCAAAAAGTCCGGCTCAATTATTGCTTCGATGGAATATTCAACAGGGAATTATTCCAATTCCAAAAACGAAAAACAGTTCAAGGCTGATAGAAAATATTTCAGTATTTGATTTTCAAATTGAGCCGGAAGATATGGCAAAATTAAATGCAATGAATGAAAATATCAGAACAAGCTATAATCCGTTGGAATATGATTTTTAATTGTGGATATGTTCATTTTCAAGTTGCATTCGTTTCAGTTCAGGCAGTATGAGATAGAGCATTACGATAAAACACAAGCTTCCGCCGATAATGTTTGAGACTGGTTCGGCGAGGAAAACTCCATCAGAGCCTATATGAAGCGCATATGGAAGCAGGTAAGTCAGTGGTATCACGATCAACACTTTTCGAAGAAGTGAGAAGAAAATTGCCTGCTTCTTTTTGTTGAGTGATTTGAAAACGGTCTGTCCGATATACTGTAGGTCCATAAAGATGAATGCAGCGAAATATGTTTTTAGGGCAGGAATGGTATGGCTTGCCAATGATCGATCAGAGCTGAAGATGCTGATGAGAAATCTTGGAGCGAACAGGATAACACTCCAGGCAATCCCGGTATACAAAAGAACCAAAAATGCCATTTCAATGCCACATTTTTTAACTTTTTCCGGTCGTTTGGCTCCGTAATTATAACTTAAAATAGGGGAGGAACCTTCCGTAATTGCATAGATGGGGGTCTCCACTATTTGGCGAATGCTGGATATAATTGTCATGACGGATATATATACATCACCTCCGAGGTGCGCCAAAACGCTGTTGCAGCAGATTGTCACAAGGCTATTTGTGAGCTGCATAATAAATCCCGCGCTTCCAAGGCTCATAATGTCCTTGATATCAGCAATGCAGGAGTGCATTTTGCGGAGCGAAAAAAGCCGGACTTTGATCTCGGCGCGGTGTTTTAGAAAATAAAGCACAAATGCGGCAGATGCAACCTGAGAGATGACGGTTGCAATTGCGGCTCCCGGAACACCGAAGTGAAATACAAAGATAAAAATTGGGTCTAAAATAATGTTTGCAACAGCTCCGATTGTAACGGAATACATACCGGCAGCAGCATATCCTTGAGCGTTGATAAATGGATTCATCCCTGTAGTGATCATGGATGGAAGTGTTCCAATCAGATAGATCATCAGATATGGATAGGCATATTTTAGCGCATCTTTGGAGGCACCGAATAATACGAGAAGAGGATTTGCAAGGAGCATGCCGACAAGCATCAGGATCAAAGAACAGCCGCAGAGCAACGTGAAAGAAATTCCCATGATTTGTCTGGCGTGTTCGACATCTTTTTTCCCTCGGCAGATTGAGAAAATCGGTGCGCCACCGGTGCCAAGCAGATTGGCAAAGGCGGTGATTATTACAATAATCGGAAAGCATAGACCGACAGCCCCAAGGGCGGTAGTCCCAATATCTGGAATACGAGCGATATAGATGCGGTCGACAATGTTGTATAACAGTGCTAATAATTGAGCAATCAGCATCGGGAAAGCCGCATTTAAAAGATTACTTGTTGTGTTTCCATTTTCAAAATCAATTCGTTTCATCTGTACGTTTCCCCCTTGTGTTTTTCAGTGATATATAATATATAAATTTATTATAATATACCCTAAAATATATGGTATAATTTTCTAAACCGAAAGTCAATCATTCAGAAAAGGGAAACGACACTTTCTCGTAACCTGTGATGAGAAGAAGACCGTGGATTTAAAGACGTTGGGAAGACAGTTGGGCGCAGGAAATTTAAGCTTTGCTTCGGAAGACCGTTTAGAAAAATATCTAGGGTTAAAACAGGGAAGTGTATCACCGTTTGGATTGATGAATGACACAGAACATGCAGTGGAATTTGGATGTGGATGCTATGAAGATTCAGTTATAGAACAGTGTGAATATAGCAAGTGGGGAGAATGGTATGAAGAAAAACATAAATATGAGAAAGATGAAATGGTTTGTGATAGGGGGTTGTTATGCTATGTCTGCTTTCGGGAGTTTTATGGGAGTCTCTGTTACAAAGGACATTGCAGGAATATCAGGTTGAAGGGGCAGGAGTGATGGATGTCCTGGCAGTGAATGCACATATGAAAGATGCAGTCGTACTGGAAAGCGAGGAGGATTTTCAATCGGTTTTAGGGCGCTCTGAATGGAATCCAAAAGAGGCTTTGGAAGAGAGAGGATATAAATATTGCTCTAATGATGGAAATGGTTATCTGTTTGAAAATCAAAATGGAGAGACTGTGATGGTGATTGCAACAGATGTATGGTGTAAATTTTTTCGAGTTTACACTATAGATGAAAAGGTGTTTTAGAAAAAAGGCCGGAAGCTTAGGTGCTTCCGGCTTTAGTTTACATCTATAACAGTCAGTTCGTCATTAAAATGGTCACTGTAATGCAGTTGATAATCGTCCGTAATAAAGACAGCCTGTACATCCGGCAGGCTGTTGATCAGTTCCATGCCTTTTTCTAATCCAAGTGCAAAGCAAGTTGTGCTCAGACCGTCACCGTCTACGGATTTGTCTGAAATAATCGTGACAGAGATTAAAGAATTATCGTAAGGATATCCGGTCTTTGGATTTAAAATATGATGATAAAAATTTCCATCTTTTTCAAAATAGCGTTCGTAGATACCAGAAGAAACGACGGATTTGTCGTTTATCTCTAAAGCTGCAATTGTCTCGCTGCGTTCGGCAAATGGTTTTTGAATGCCGATGTGAAATGGTGATCCATCAGGTTTTTCGCCGATGCAGAGTGTGTTACCGCCAAGGTCAATGATGGCGCTTTCAACCCCTTTAGAGATCAAAAACTCTTTTATCTGATCTGCGATATATCCTTTGGCAATTGCTCCGAAATCAAGTCCCATGCCATCTTTTGCAAATCGGATCTGGTCTCCTTCCAGTGTAACATTTTCATAATTTACCAAAGGAAGCGCATTTTTTAAAGCGGCATCATCCGGAACGATTTTCTCATCTGAAACAAAATCCCACATAGAAGAGATCGGCTCGATGGTAATATCGAATCCGCCACCTGAAAGACGGGAATAATAAAGTCCTTTTGAGACTAAATCTGCAAAATCTGAGGATACCGTAAATGCCCCGTCATTTTGTGGCAAAGTCTTGTGATTCAGATTGTAAAGCTCGCTGCTTTCTTTAGTACGGCTGAAGATATTCTCGTATTTATCGCAGATTGCAAGTGCATCGTCCAACAGTGTCTCATCTTTTGAATCATAGATTTTTAAGGTGACGACAGTGTTGAGTTTAAATGCAGTTTTAGAAATTGGCTCCGTGCTGTCGGCTTGATCTGGATGAATGAGCACGAAGATAAGAATCAGGAAAAAAATGCAGGCAACACAAAAGGTCAGAATTCTTTTTTTAGTCTGTTCCATAAATATAATAGTCCTCCTTGTCAGTGAGTTTATTATAAGCGTTTCAAAAAGAACTTGCAATGAAAAGTTCTTTTGAAATTTATGTTGAAAAAGGCTATGTGTTTGGATATACTGAAAAGAAAAAGGGGGCAGTGATTATGAGAGCAATGCATCCGGTAAAAGTGTTTTCAACAGACAATGCGATTAGTGCTGAGATGGCAGCAGGTCTGTTGCAGAAAGAGGAAATCCCGTGCTATATAAAGGATTTGGAGACGGGAGATTATCTGAGTATCTATATGGGATATTCTGTATTTGGAAAAGAGATTTATGTAGATGAAGAGGACTATGAACGGGCAAAAAGACTGCTGGATTCTGTCACCCCTGACAAATCCAATGTTGAGGAGGACTTAAAGGTAAAAAAAGCCAGGACGCCGAGAATCGCAGCGTGGTTTGCCTTGGTTATCATAGTGGTGCCGATTATTATTGCCTTGATTAACAGTGTGTGGAATTAAGTTTATGCAGGAGTGAAAGCTCCTGCATTTTTATGTGGTTTCGCAGCTATTTTATGTAGATATCTGCGAATATAGGTTGACAACTGTGTATTCTGTGTATATACTGTACATATATATATAAACAGTATATGCACAGGTATAAACAAGGAGGAGTGGAGATGGAAGCATTACTACATGTGAATCATTTGGAAAAGAATCTGGATGAATTTGTGTTAAAAGATGTGAATCTGACGTTGCAGCCGGGATATATTATGGGATTGATTGGTGTGAATGGGACAGGAAAGACAACACTGATACAGACGATTTTAAATTTGTATAAGAAAGACGCGGGAGATGTTTATGTTAACGGCTATTCAATGGAGGAACAAGAGCGGGAAGCGAAGGATCAGATTGGATTTGTGCTTGATAAAAATGTGTTTGAGGAATCATTGAGTGTGTGGAAGAATGCAAAGCTTTTTGGAAAGTTATATTCTAGATTTGATGAAGAAGTTTTTCGAGAATGCTGCGAACGATTTCAGGTGCCGCTGAATCAGAAGGTTGGAAAGCTGTCGACAGGATATCAGGTGCGGTTTCAGCTTGCATTTGCACTTTCTCATGATGCGAAACTTTTTATTCTGGATGAGCCTGCATCAGGATTGGACCCATTATTTCGAAAAGAATTGATGAGATATCTGCAGGAAATTGTGGAAGATGGAACGAGAAGCGTACTTATGTCCACGCATATCACAGAAGATTTGGATCGCATCGGAGATTATATATTGCTGATGAAAGATGGACGGATTGTATGGGACTTACAAATAGAAGAAGTGCGGGAGCGTTATCTGATCGTCTATGGTACAAAAGAAGAGATAGAACAGTTTCGGCAAGGAAAAGTGATCTACAGGTCTTTTGGAGAATACAAAAATTATGCATTTATCAAAAAAGATATGAATATCGATTATGGCGGATATAGGACAAAGCAGCCTTCACTGGAAGAAGTGATGTACTGCCTGGAGAAGGGAGGATACGAAGATGTATAGAGTGATGATGATGGTGATGCTGAAAGATATGTGGAGATATATGAAGAAAGAGAAATTTGCTCTGCTTTGGTATATGCTAATAGTAGCCATTGCTTTTCAAAATATGGTGGTGCTTTTAGATATGGATGTAAGACAAATGATTAGTGCAGGTATACAAATGGAAGGCTTGAAAAAATGGATTTTATTCGGTGCAGTTTTTTTCCTTGCATGTATTGGCGGGTTGATGCGTGGCATTCCACTTCGTATTTGTAAAGCAATGTATCTATGCCCGGCAGGAGAAAAAGAGAAGGAACGATATTTATTCGGGATGCTAGTTGTGAAAGTTGCCATCGGAATGATTTTTATTGGAGTATCCTTGAAATGGTTATTGGGAGTCGCATTTTGGGGCGGAGATATCATATTTACGGTTATAGTGTATGGACTTTGTTTTTTTACGTTGCTAAATGTGAGTCTGACTTTTCGAATGGGTGATACCGGGGAGCGAAGAGTCGATGAAAATGGATATGTGATTCAGACAAAGACAGAGCTTGTCGTAAAAGTATACTGGACGTGTATACTTGTGGTACAGTGGGTCATTCTCTTTGCGGATACGGTTAGCTCAATGACTCCTCTGGTGAGAGGAATCATTTGGGGAGTTTGTTTTTTGATAAATCTGTTTTTTGTCGTGGCGTATGTGGGAGCCTTTTTGAAGGAGATCCTTTTATATGAAAATGTTTATTGTCAGAGACCAAAAAGAGACGATGTGCAGTATGATATTTGTTAATAACGAGAGGAGGAACAGACTTGGAAATTATCATACGGGAAAATGACAGTTTGCCAATCTATGAACAGATTGTGCGGGAAGTAAAAAAGGCGATTATTAAAAAAGAGATTATGCCGGGAGATATGATGCCTTCCATCCGAGCGCTTGCCAGAGAACTGGAGATTAGTGTTATCACAACAAAACGCGCATATGAGGAGCTTGAAAAAGAGCAGTTGATCTATTCGGTGGCGGGAAAAGGATTTTATGTAAAAGAGAGAAACAGAGAATTGCTGAAAGAAGATCAGATCCGCCAGATAGAAGAAAAGATGATGGATGCGGTGGAACAGGCAAAGGAGATGGGAGTGTCTCTTCGGGAGCTGAAAAAAATGTTGGAAATGTTTTATGTGGGAGGGCGATAGTATGTCTGGAGTATTACAATGTGAGCATGTGGCGCGGTCGTATCAGGGATTTGCATTAAAACCAATGTCATTTGAGGTTGAAAAAGGATATCTGACAGGACTTGTGGGTGTAAATGGAGCGGGGAAATCTACGCTTTTGAATATTCTGGCAGGTATTGATGACAGGTATCAGGGAGAGGTCATCATTGTGGGGAAAAATCTGCGGACCGAATATGAGGATGCAAAGCAGAAGGTGGCGCTGGTATCCGAGAGACTTTCGTATTTTATGGATAAGACACCTTTGGAAAATGGAGAATTGCTTGGGGTTTATTTTGAACGGTGGAGTATGGAGGAGCTGTATCTTTGGCTGGATCGGCTGGAAATACCGAAAGGACAGCCGATTTATCAGTTTTCTAAAGGAATGTATATGAAATATCAACTCGCCTTTGCAATGTCTTATCAGCCGGAGTTTTTGCTGCTGGATGAGCCGACGGCAGGATTCGACCCGGTGTTTCGAAAGGATTTCACCGGAATCATACAGGATATCAGAGATCGGGAAATCGGTGTGCTGATGTCCACTCATATTATCAGTGATATTGATCAGATTGCAGACTATATAATGCTTATTGATGATGGAGAGTTAAAGTTCTCCAAGACAAGAGAAGCGCTTGGAAATCATTCGATTCAGGAACTGATTGAACAATGTGGACATAAGAAAACGACAGTCCGGGATCTTTTGAGGAGGGAATGAGATGAGAGAAATGTATCGAAGAGAGAAGCGGAGAATACGGTTTGAAAGATGGAGTTGGCTTTCAGTTAGTTGGGGGCTGTATGCTATGACATTACTGGGGCAGGCACCGTCGCCGTACTCACCGGATTATAAGGAAATTCAGAATATGATATTAGATTTTGAGGCAGGAGCATTGATTTTTCTGGGGATCTTTCTGCTCTTATCTGTAAACGATACTCTCTTTTTTATACGAGAGCAGGGAAAGAAAGTTTATTTGTTAGAAAAATATGTAATTGTACCGATACATAAGAAGAAATTATATGAAGTGTGGGTGAGAATATTTTTGGAAACTATTCTTTATTATATAATCGGTGCAAGTTGCATTTACGCAATCATGACAATCGCAAATAACTGTATATTTTCTCCTGCGGTTCTTTGTTTCGGCGCTCTAAAGGTGCTTGGCGTTCTGATTATTCTGATGCTTTTCTTTATTGTGTTTTTGGATTTGTATCAGGAACACCAGCTTCGAAAAAAATAGAGGGACGGAATCTTTCGGAATTCTTAAGATTTTCATGGTGGGAAACTTAAACTTTCTAAGCTACAATACAATTAAATCAAATGAAGTAACGAAAGGATGAGTATTATGATCATGCAAAAGAAAGGATTTTTATTATTTTTATGTTCCCTGATTCCAGGAGCGGGAGAGTTATATATGGGATTCAAGAAACGCGGTGTCAGTATGATGGCAATCTTTTGGGGAATTGTCGCACTGACATGTGTATCGGGATTAGAATGGTTTGCACTGGCGCTTCCGGTTGTCTGGGCATATAGTTTTTTCCAGGTACACAATTTGAAATCTTTGCCGGAAGAAGTGTTCTACCTGCAAAAAGATGAATATGCATTTCACTTTGACTATGTCTTGGAACACAAACGAGAGATGCTGAAAAAGTATCGGGTAGTGATTGCAGCAGTATGCATTTTACTTGGAGGTTCGGTGTTGTTCCATACTTTTGGAGATATTTTATATTATTTACTTCCGATGCATTTGGCGGATTCATTTGCTATGGTAAGTGGAATGATAAAAAATGCAGTTGTGGCGGTTGTCTTTTTAGGCGGTGGTATTTACCTTGCCGTAAACAAAGAGAAATGGCAGGATTTTTTTGAAAAAGAAAATTAAGAAAAATTGCGGGCGATAGGAAACTTTCGTCCGTATTTTTATGCACTTCAAAGGTGGAAAAAGGTGAGATTTTGGGATATACTGTAACAAAATGTAAGTGGAAGGGAAAGTAGAGCAGATATGAGTAAAAAAATTACAGTGGCAGGAATTGGTGGCGTTGGAGGATATCTTGCCGGAATGTTGGCGGATACCTATGATGAAGTTTCATTTATTGCGAGAGGTGAACGAAAGAAAAGTCTCAAAGAGAATGGGCTTGTATTACACAGTGAATATCACGGAGAAATAATTGCTCATCCAAAGAAAGTGGTGGAGCGAGGAGATGAGCTTGGGATACAGGATTATATTTTTATATGTGTGAAAAATTATTCTTTAAAAGAAGTTTGTAAGTCACTGAAAGGCTGCGTGGGAGAGAGGACGGTTCTGATTCCGGTCATGAATGGCGCGGATCCGGGAGAGCGTGTGAGAAAATATATTGGAAAAGGAATTGTTGTGGATTCCTTGATTTATATCTTATCCTATACGAAAGAGGATTTTTCAGTAGTGCAGAAAGGGAATTTTGCCGATATTAAGATTGGAATTTCCAATGCGAATGAGAGAGAAAAAAAGGCAGTAGAGGACGTATACCAGTTGCTGAGAGGGGCGAAGGTGGACTGCGTTGCTGAGGAAGATATTGAGGCAGAGATTTGGAGAAAATACATATTTAACTGTGCGTACAATGTGCTGACCGCTCATTATCGGGAAAATGTCGGAGAACTTCGTGCAGATGCAAAGAAGAGGGAAGAGTTTCGCCGATTATTGCAGGAGGCTTATGATGTCGGGAAGGCAAAAGGAGTGCATCTGGAGGAGGAAGATATAGTAAGGCACCAGAATCGATTTGAAAATAAGCTTGCAGATGATGCGACAAGTTCACTGCAAAGAGATGTGGAGGCTGGGAAGCACAATACAGAGCTTGAGACATTTTGCGGATACATTGTCCGTGTGGGGAGAGAGCTTGGGGTAGATGTTTCGCTCACGGAGAAATTTTACAGGATGGATTCGTGAGTGTGTATTTTTGAAGGGACTATTTAAAAAGAAGGGAAAGCTGCTCCAGTGGAGCAAGCTTTCACAAATGTAGCTTAGATAATTTTTGTTGTCCATTTTGTGCAGTCCCAAACCTCATTTACGACGTCGCGGTAAAATTCCGGTTCGTGACAGATGAGAAGGACACTGCCTTTGTATTCCAGTAAGGCGCGTTTTAATTCGTCTTTCGCATCTACGTCGAGATGGTTGGTTGGCTCATCTAAAAGCAGGATATTTGTCGCGCGGTTGATCAATTTGCAGAGACGTACTTTTGCCTGTTCACCACCGCTTAACACACGCACCTGACTTTCGATATGTTTTGTCGTCAGACCACACTTGGCAAGGGCGGAACGTACTTCATACTGAGTATAGGAAGGGAATTCCTGCCAAATCTCTTCGATACAGGTTGTTTTGTTGTCTGGTGCAGATTCTTGTTCGAAATATCCAATCTGCAGATTTTCACCCAGTTCGACGGAACCGCTCAATGGTTTGATCAGGCCTAAGATACTTTTTAATAAGGTTGTTTTTCCGATTCCGTTTGCGCCGACCAATGCAATTTTATGTCCGCGTTCCATAGATAAAGTCAGCGGTTTGGAAAGTGGTTCGTTGTATCCAATGACTAAATCTTTTGTCTCGAAGATATATTTTCCAGGAGTCCGTCCCTGTTTGAAATGAAATTCCGGCTTTGGACGTTCTGCCGCAAGTTCAATGACATCCATTTTATCCAGTTTTTTCTGGCGGGACATCGCCATATTTCTTGTGGAAACACGAGCTTTATTTCTGGCAACAAAGTCTTTCAGCTCACTGATTTCCTGCTGTTGGCGTTTGTAGGCCGCTTCAAGCTGGGCTTTCTTTACGGCATACACTTCCTGAAAATGTTCATAATCGCCAACATAGCGGTTCAATTCCTGATTCTCCATGTGGTAGATAATGTTGATGACTTCGTTTAGGAATGGGATGTCATGAGAAATCAGGATAAATGCATTCTCGTAGTCAATCAGATAACGTTTCAACCATGCGATGTGTTCTTCATCCAGATAGTTTGTCGGTTCATCTAAAAGCAGGATGTCCGGTTTTTCCAAAAGTAGTTTGGCAAGCAGTACTTTTGTGCGCTGACCGCCACTTAAATCGGTTACGTCTTTCTCAAGACCGATATCCAAAAGACCGAGTGCACGGGCAACTTCCTCCACCTTTGCATCAATGACATAAAAATCATGTAGCGTGAGTGTGTCCTGAATTGTTCCCAATTCTTCCATGAGCGTCATCATCTCTTCTTCGTCTGCATCTCCCAGAGAGTCGCAGATGGTATTCATTTTTTCTTCCAGTTCAAATAAATATGCAAATGCAGATTTTAGAACGTCCTGAATGGTCATCCCTTTTTCTAATACAGTGTGCTGATCGAGATATCCGACGCGGACATTTTTTGCCCATTCGATCTTGCCCTCGTCAGGCTGTAGTTTTCCGGTTACAATATTTAAAAATGTGGACTTTCCTTCACCGTTTGCTCCGACCAGACCGATATGCTCGCCCTTTAAAAGACGAAACGAGACGTCGCCGAAGATAGCACGGTCACCAAATCCATGTGATAAATGTTCGACATTTAAAATACTCATTTCGAAACTCCTTATTGTTGATAATTTAATTGATGTATATTGTCAATTAAAATTATTTTACACGATAAATAGAGTTTTGTCATCAAACTTCTGCTAAAGAACATCTTTTACAATGCGGAGGATATTTTTGGACCAAATTTTTTCCAGTTGCCGTTCGGTGAATCCTCTCTTTTGCAATTCTGCGTATAGACGGTCAATCTGACCGATATCTGTCAGTTCTAATTTTCCGTCATCAAATCCATCGAAATCAGTTCCGATTGCCACCGCATCTTCTCCGCCGATATAAAACAGATGGAGGGCGTGTTCTGCCAGGTCTGAAACGGATGCGTGTCCGACTGGGTTTACAAAATATGGATAAAAATTCAATCCGATTACGCCACCTTTTTCTGCCAGTGCATGAATCATGTCGTCAGTCAGATTTCTCGGGTGCTCACAGAGTGCTCTTGCATTGGAGTGGGAGGCGACAATCGGCTTGGAGCTGGTGCTTAGCACATCCCAAAAACCACCGTCTGATAAATGCGACACATCGATCAACATTCCGAGGGCATTCATTTGCTCAACTACTTCAAAGCCAAATGGTTTCAGTCCTTTCTGCATGATTTTGCGGTCTTTACTGTTTGGAGAGCCAATGCAGTTTTCTTCGTTCCAAAGGAGAGTAACCAAACGGACTCCTTCCTGATAGAGCGTGTGTAAGCGATTCACTTGACTATCCAAAATACCACCTTCCTCGATCGTCACAAAAGCGGAAAGTTTTCCCTGCGCCTGATTTTTGTCAAATTCCAGAAAATTTCGTGCAATTGCGATTGCGTCTTTATTTTGAACGATCTCTTGCTTTATGCGTACAAGCATTTGCATAGCATAGTCATAGCCTTTCGTATAACGACCATTTCCCTCAAATTGCTTTAGATAAATGAAACAGGCAAAAAACTGGGCAGTACTCTCGGCTCGTTTCAATTTTTGTAAATCTATACAAAATGGATTATCGTTTAATGTGGTCCCGTTTGTTTCCATCAATTTCCAAATTGTGTCGCAGTGCATATCAATCAAATTCATATTTTTTTACTCCTTGCATAATCTGTATTGTTATAGTCTACTCTATTATAAAAAGGATGTATATATGAAATCAAAAATTGGAATTGTTATTTGTGGGTTGATGGGAGAAAAGCAGTTTGTGAGTGACGCCTATATAAAGGCGGTGAAGTCGGCAGGAGGTCTCCCGATTATTCTGCCGCTTGTCAAATCGAATGAAGTGATTGCGGACTATGTGAAACTGTGCAGCGGTTTTCTGTTTTGTGGGGGCGGTGACATTACGCCACTGCTTTTTGGAGAAGAGCCGGCACGTGGAATCGGGGAGACGGACATTGCGTTGGATCTGTTTCAGATTCGACTTATGAAATCGATTCTTAAGAGCAAAAAGCCGGTGCTTGCCATCTGTCGTGGCATGCAGATTTTAAATGTAGCTTGTCATGGCACAATCTGTCAGGATATAGAACTTCGAAAAGAACCTTCAATCAACCATATGCAGACAAGCATCTCGCGAAAGGACATCAGTCATAAAGTGAATACTGTTGCTGGCAGCAGGCTGCACCGGATTATCGGAGAGTTTGCCTACACAAACAGTTTTCATCATCAGGTAATTGAGGAGGTGGGGGAAGCGCTGCAAGTTACCGGAAGAACGGCAGACGGCGTGATTGAGGCAATAGAAATGCCATCGCACCCCTTTGTGCTCGGGGTACAATGGCATCCGGAAAGCATGTATGAAATTTCATCAGACATGCGCTATCTTTTTCGCGCATTTATGCATTTTGCAGAAAAATAAATTCGCAATCTTAGTACATCATACTATTTAATACAGATGGATCAAATAGTAAGGAGAAAATGATGATGAAAAAGCCGACGACCAGAAATGCTACGGATATCAAGAGCAGTACGACCAGTTTCATCCGTTCTTCTTTCGCAAACAGGCTGTTTTTTGCATGTTTTGTCCCTTTGTGAATCAGATAATTTCCGATTGTGAGTAAAAGCGGAATAGCAGCTCCGTACATCACATACATTCCAATCGAGATCAAAGGGATTCCACTGTCTGTCATAGTCGACATTTGGCTTTGGAACATCTCATTTGAGTACATGGATTTCATCGCGAAAATACTAAGCAGCGGCATGGCGTTGTTGATTGCATGAAACAGCGCTCCGTAAATCATATTGTCGGTCTCATATACAATGTAGCCGAGCATAATGCCAAGCAGTGCCGTCGGAACAAATCTCCAAATATTTCCGTGAAATGCACCGAAAATCAAGCCTGTGACAACGATGGCGATCCATTTGTTTTTTCCATTGTCAAAGCTGTGCATTACAACACCGCGAAATACGGCTTCTTCACAAATTGCAGGTGAGATGGACACAATCACAAAAGAAATTATAAATGTCAAACTTGCAAATTCCATTCCAAGACCCTGACTGACACCGATCACTTCTTCAGGGAAAAAGTATGCGATGATCATGGTGATGATCATAATTGCAAGAAATGATCCAATCCAAAGTAAAATCGTCCCAAAAACAGCCGAAAGTTTTGGCTTGTGAATTGGAAAGACTTGTTTGAAATCACCTCTGACAACAGCAGTAAGAGCGACCGCAAGTACAAGCAGAAGTATTTCGTTTAGCAAAGTACCGTAAAGTCCAAGATTTGCGCCTAAGATTGGACTTACGAAAAATACACAGACAGCTGACAAGATCAGCATGATGATTCCGTGATACACTTTCAGTGTTTTTCTGTTTTCTTCCATATAAAAAATATCCTTCCTAAATTATTTTGCTCTCATTATAGCATATTATCTTTCAATACAGACATAATAAACTTGGAAACTTATTATAAATTTTTCATTATGAGGAGGACCCATTATGTCTGATATTTCTATTTTAGATTTACAGAATCTCCGTCATCTAATCGGCGGGTATGAAACGACACACTGCAAAATGACTGATTATGCAAATCAGGCGCAGGATGCTGAGATTAAAAAACTTTTTCAGGATGCAGCGGATTCTGCAATGAAAAATAAACAAGATCTGATGAAATTTTTGTAAGAGGGAGGAAGTAGAATGAACGAGAAAACAATGGTATCGGATGCACTTGTCGGTGTAAACGGAGAGTTGAAAATGTTTGGAGAGATGATTCCGCAGACAGAGAACAAAGAGTTAAAACAATGCCTGAAACAGATTCGAAGCGAATGTGAAATGTCACAGGAAAAACTATATCAGGTGGCGCGTGAAAAGAGTTATTATGTTCCTGCCGCGAAGGCAACACGTGAAGAAATCGATCATGTAAAAAATATTTTGACACAACCATCTATGAAATAACATTGGTATGAATTTCAGGCATCGTAAAGCAACATTCCACGGTGCCTGAAATAAAAAAATAATCCCGTTCTTTTGGAGGCTTGGAAGGATGAAGAATACATTAAAAAAATCAGAAATATTTGGTGCGATATTTGTTATGGTGTTTGGGACGTTAATGCACTTTTTTTATGATTGGTCCGGGAAGAATCCTGTAGTTGCTTTGTTTGCTCCGTACAACGAATCCACTTGGGAACACTTGAAGCTATTGTTTTTCCCTGTTTTGATTTATTCGGTTTTCCAATATGCGTATATCGGGAAACAATATTCGGGCTATCTTACCGGAAGACTTGCAGGAATCGTGAGTGGTGCATTGATGATTGTAATCATTTTCTACACGTATATGGCGGTTTTCAAACATTCAATTCTTTGGATTGATGTTACACTTTTTTATCTTAGTGTGATCGTTTGTTATCGGATTGCTTACTCGATTACACTGCAAGAAATACCAAGGGCAGCAGAAATATTGTCCGGGATTTGCCTGATTGGTATTATGTTGTTGTTTTTTTGTATTTCTGGTTCGTGGGTTAATTTTTGAAAAAATAGACATTTGCTTAATATTTTTATTGCGCCAATGCGTTAAAGTGTGATAGTATGTAGAAGATACGAATGTATCAAATACATATTTGAGAGGTTATTATGGATAAAAGAGAGAAATTTACAAGCAAGCTTGGCTTTGTTATGGCTTGTATCGGTTCAGCAATTGGACTTGGTAACATATGGATGTTTCCATATCGGTTGGGCGCCTACGGAGGAGCAGCATTTTTGATTCCGTATTTTATCTTTGTATTCATTCTAGGAACAACGGGATTGATTACAGAGTTCGCATTTGGACGACATTTTAGTGGCGGATCGATGACCGGTATTATGACCGTGTTCAAAGAAAAGAAACTAAAAGGCGGGAAATTTGTTGGGATGCTTCCAGCGATCGGACTGCTTGGAATCTTTATGTTTTACAATATTGTTGTGGGATGGATTCTAAAATATTTTGTTTTAAGCGGAACTGGGAAATTAAAGACAATCGATAAAGATACATATTTCAATCAGTTTGCAGGTTCTTCGGCATCTATTCCGTGGGATGCGATTGCGATTGTACTTACGGTAGTGGTAATCTGTGCGGGAGTAATTAAGGGGATCGAGAGAGTCAGCAAGATTATTATGCCGGCGCTGTTTGTGATCTTTATATTACTTGCGATTCGATCTTTATCGCTTCCGGGATCTATGGAAGGGGTAAAATTTTTACTGCAGCCGAAATGGCATCATTTGTTGGAGGTAGATACGTGGGTTATGGCACTTGGACAGGCATTTTTTACGGTATCGCTTAATGGATGTGGAATGGTCGTATATGGAAGCTACCTGAAAAAAGATTATAATATTCCCAAACTTGCGATCAGTACAGCAGTGCTTGACACATTGGCAGCAGTGCTTGCGTCGTTTGTGATCATGCCGGCAGTATTTGCATTTGGTTTGGATGTCAATGCGGGACCTCCGCTTCTGTTTATGACGATGCCAATCATCTTTGATAAGATGCCGGGAGGAACGATTATTGCGATTGTATTCTTCTTAAGTTTGTTCTTTGCAGCAATTTCTTCTTCCATCAATATGCTGGAAGGTGTTGTGGAGGCAATTATATCAAACACAAAATTAACGCGTGTAAAAGCGGTCATTCTTGTTGGTGTAGTGACATTTGTACTGTCGATTCCATTAAACTTAAGCATGACAACATTTGACAATTTTACAAACTTGATTACAGTAGTTGTCTCACCGGTCATGGCGTTGCTGGTATTGATTGTATTCTATTATCTCTATGATGCGAAGAAAGCGCTTGCGGGGATCAACGAAGGTGCAGAAAAGCCGCTTGGCAATACATTTTTATACTTTGCAAAATATGTGTTTACGATTGTGACGATTTTGGTTGTTGTTCTTGGAATTGCATATGGAGGAATTGGGTAAACATTCGATTTTTCCAGAAAAAAGAAAATGCGGGTTGTAATAAAAAATTACAATCTGTATTTTTTTGTAGTATTTATGGAAAAAGCTTGACTGTGCCCTAAGGGAACATGATATAAAAAAGATAGAAATGGCATAAAGGAGGTGGGGAAGATGCGAATAAAAGAAGTCGAAGATTTGACGGGACTTACAAGAAAAGCGATTCGCTATTATGAAGAGAATGGACTGATTCAGACTGTCAAGGGGGCAAATGGATATAAAGAGTATGATGAGGAGACTGTAAAATGTCTTTTGGAGATTAAAAAATTACGTCTTTTGGATTTTTCCGTAAGCGACATTGCAGCTTATCAAAATGATCGGAATTGGGAACAGATTGTGAAAGAAAAAATAGAAGAAACAGAGGATGCAATTAAAACCGCCGGAAGGCGAAAAAAACTGTTAGAGCAGGTTCAAAAAGGAAAGGCGCTTTCGGAACTTGATGTAGAGCAAGAATTGTGGAAAAAGAAGATGGGAATACAGGAAATTTTGACGAAAAATAGTGTGTTTGGAATCTGTAATCTCATATTGTTTGGCATTGTTCACATTTGGTTAATCGGTGAATGGAATCAGATGAAAGAGATAGAACTTTCGAATACAATTCTGTTCGGGCAGTGTATGCTGACGGCATTTTTCTGTATATGGAACGCACATTTAGAGAAAGAAAGCAGAAAGCGTGGCATATTTCTTCGGCAACAAAAGTGGTATGAAAAAGCACTTATGTTGATTTTGTTTACACTCACCTATATAGTTGCCGGTCAGATGGAACTTTGCTGGATAGGAGTGCTTGGAGTGCGAATCACACAGATCCAGCAAGAAAAAGGACAGTTCTTTATGGCAATGGGAGAATTTTTATGGGAAGTTCCGAGGATGCTGTTTATTATAGGTATGTTTGGAATTGAAATACTACTTTTAATATTGGGATTTTTTGCCTGTGGGAAAAAAGCGGGAGAATTTCTAATTGACAGGTAAATTTTATTATGTTAAGCTTTTGTAAGAATCGTGTAAAAATTTAGAAAAATGATAAGATTTACGGAGGCAATTCTATGGATAGGAAAAATATGGCATTGATATTAAGCATATTTCTATTTGTGGGATTGCTTTTTTCAGTGGATCCCTTAGAGCGAGAGCGGGATTATAATTATGGTGAGACACATCAGATTTATTCTGCCGGTGCAGGTTTGACAAGCGGAGTCAGCGCAATCAAGACAGTCAGGCGTATCCAAACAACACTCATTTATTGTCTGTTTCTGACTTGGAAAATTTTATATGGAAAAACTGAAAAATGGATTAAGTTATATTTAAAGAGAATGGAGATGCTCTATTTTCTGAAACAGGTTCGAGTCTCGCAGCGGATGGATGGGAAAAAACGAAAAGAGCAGCTATACGCAACTCAGTGATAAATTTATTGCAAAAGAAGAGAATAGGAGATAAGTAAAAAGTGGAATTAAATGATATACTATTGCTGCTTGGAGGACTTGCATTGTTCTTGTACGGTATGCAGATGATGGGAAATGGTCTTGAGACAGCAGCAGGAAACAAGATGAAAAGCATCTTGGAAAAATTGACATCAAACAGAATCAAAGGGGTTCTTGTCGGAGCTGCAATTACAGCAGTAATCCAGTCATCTTCGGCGACAACCGTCATGGTTGTAGGGTTTGTAAACTCTGGATTGATGACATTGAATCAGGCTGTATGGGTAATTATGGGTGCCAATATCGGTACGACGATTACCGGACAGCTGATCGCACTTGATATTGATGTGATCGCACCGTTATTTGCGTTTGCAGGTGTTGCGGTCATTATGTTTGCAAAAAACGAAAAAATCAAGCATATCAGTGAGATTTTTGCAGGACTTGGTGTGCTATTTATCGGTATGGGTATGATGGGAGATGCGATGGCGCCGCTTCAGCAGTCAGAGACGTTCATCGGCTTTATGGCGAACTTTAACAACCCGCTTGTTGGCATTTTGATCGGTGCGGTATTTACTGCGATTATACAGTCGTCTTCTGCATCAGTTGGTATTTTGCAGGCACTTGCAAGCACAGGTGCGATTCCGCTTTCGAGTGCAGTGTTTATCTTGTTTGGACAGAATATCGGAACCTGTATTACAGCAGTGCTGGCATCTATCGGAACAAAGGTAAATGCAAAGAGAACGACGGTAATCCACTTGATGTTCAACATTATTGGTACGGTTTTATTCTCGGTAATCTGTCTGATCACTCCATTTACAGATTGGATTGCAGCGCTGACACCGGATAATCCGGTAGCACAGATTGCCAATGTACATACAACATTCAATATTGTCACTACTTTAGTACTTCTTCCATTTGGAACACTTATGGCGAAAGCTGCCAAGGTGCTTCTGCCGGATAAAGAAGGACAGGAAGAGGATATCAAGCGATTGAAATATATCCGTCCATTTGAAAACAACCATACAGTCGGACATGCTGCAATGGTGATTAGCCAGATTGAAAATGAGGTAGAACGTATGCTTCAGATGGTAAAAAAGAACACAGAAGGTTGTTTTCGTGCTGTAATCAAAAATGATCAAAATATGGTTGCAGATTTGGAGGACAGAGAACAGTATATCGATTATCTGAATAAAGAGATTTCAAAATATATTGTACATCTGATGACAACAGAGATGACGATTCAGGATTCTCAGAAGCTAAATGCTTACTATCGAATTATCGGAGATTTGGAGAGAATTGGAGATCATGCAATCAACTTTGTGGACTATCTGCACAATATGAGTGAGTGGGATATCAAATTTTCACAGTCAGCAATTGAGTCGTTAGAGCAGATGAAAGATCTTTGTACAGAGACATTAGAAGGAATCAGCAAAGAAAATATGAATGGCAGAAAGCATGTGTTAGAGATTGCAGCAAAGAACGAACAGCGTATTGATGATATGCAGGAAAGTCTTTTGAAAGGGCAGATTGAGAGAATGCAGTCTGGAAAATGCAGTGCAGAAGCAGGGGTTATCCTGTCTGAGATGCTCACTGATTTTGAACGAATCGGGGATCATGCACTGAATATTGCAGAAAAATATGAAGAGATGCAAATGTAATAGAGATAGATAAAGAGGACCGAAAATCGGTCCTCTTTGTCTATCTGATTATTTGTTGTTTTCCTTTTCGACTTCAGCCATTTTCATTGCGCGAACTTTGAGCGGAAGACCGAACAGTGTGATGAATCCGTCGGCATCGTGATGGTCGTATAAGTCGCCTGTTGTAAAGCTTGCCAAAGATTCACTGTACAGTGAGTATGGAGAAGTTGTTCCGGCTTTGATGATATTTCCTTTGTAGAGTTTGAATTTTACTTCTCCGGTTACATATTCCTGTGTGGATTCGATGAAAGCTTGAACTGCTTCGCGAAGTGGTGTGAACCATTTTCCTTCGTATACAATCTGAGCAAGTTTGTTACCCATATCTTTTTTCACTTCATATGTAGCACGGTCTAATACCAGTTCCTCTAATTGTTGGTGAGCTTCCATAAGGATTGTTCCACCTGGTGTCTCGTATACACCACGAGATTTCATACCTACCACACGGTTTTCTACGATGTCAACGATACCGATACCATGTTTTCCACCGAGTTCGTTCAATGTTGTAATGATCTCGGAAACTTTCATCTGTGTGCCGTTTACACTGGTAGGAACACCTTTTTCAAATGTCATTGTCACATATTCCCCTTCATCTGGCGCTTTTTCTGGAGTGACACCAAGCACGAGCAAATTGTCATAATCTGGTTCCTGAGCAGGATCTTCTAATTCCAATCCCTCGTGGCTGATATGCCATAAGTTACGGTCACGGCTGTAGCTGTGGCTTGCGTCAAATGGAAGGTCGATACCATGTGCTTTGCAGTATTCGATCTCTTCCTCACGAGACTGCATTGTCCAAATATCTGTCATTCTCCAAGGAGCAATAATCTTTAAATCAGGAGCAAGTGCTTTGATGCCGAGTTCAAAACGAATTTGGTCATTTCCTTTTCCGGTAGCACCGTGGCAGATGGCTGTAGCGCCTTCTTTTCTTGCGATTTCAACCAATTTTTTTGCGATTCCCGGACGAGCCATAGAAGTTCCAAGTAAATATTTGTTTTCGTAGATGGCATTTGCCTGAACGCAAGGAACGATATAGTCATCACAGAATTCGTCAATGATGTTTTCAATATATAATTTAGATGCTCCGGATAATTTTGCACGTTCTTCCAATCCGTCTAATTCTTCGCCCTGCCCACAGTCAATGCAGCAGCAGATGACATCGTAATCAAAATTTTCTTTTAACCAAGGGATGATGGCAGTTGTATCAAGTCCGCCAGAATATGCTAAAACTACTTTTTCTTTCATAATGTAATGCCTCCTAAACTTTTTTTACTGTTCAACTAAGGTTACTATACTCCTATTTTTTGCATAAATCAAGTGTAAATTGCAAAAAAATAATAAAATATGCAAAAAATATGAATAAATATTCCATTAAAGAGATGTGCTTTCCTGATTTAGCGTAGAAAACTATTGACAAAAGCCAAAAGAGGTGTAGAATAAAAAAATAAAAATATCACACAGAAAAGGTTGGAGAATGAGTTATGGAAGAAAGACAGTATCATGTAACTTATAATTTCATAAAAAGATCTAATCGAAAGCTGCCTATTACACGCAGTGTTGTTTTTGTGCCGTGCAATCCCCTCGGGGTGTTCAGCGAAGCATAAATTCAATATTGTAGTTGTAGAGAAGTAGATGCTGTGTCTGCCAAGGAATATTCAGGGTAGAAGTATTTGTTGTATACTTCTATCCTGTTTTTGCGTTTAAACGGCATAGGGCATAGAAAGAAGCAGAACAAGAGGTGTGTGAAATGGAACAGAGAGAGACAATAAAAAGCAAAAAACGAATCGTGATCAAAGTGGGAACAACGACGATCACACATAAGGAAACGGGAAACATTGATTTGGAAAAGCTTGAGAAATTTGTGAGAATTTTAATCAATTTGAGAAATAAGGGAAAAGAAGTGATTGTTGTATCGTCTGGAGCAGTTGGAATCGGCAGACAGGTGCTTGGAATCTGGGAACGACTAGAAGAAAGTGCAATAAAGCAGGCGTGCGCAGCAGTCGGACAGGGACGAATGATGATGATGTATGAAAAACTGTTTGCAGAGTATGATCAGTTGACGGCACAGGTGTTGCTGACAAAAGAATCCATTATGAGTAAAGAGTGCAGGCAGGATGCGAGAAATACATTTGAGGAGCTGCTGCGTATGAACGTCGTTCCGATTGTAAATGAAAATGATGCGATTTCTGTGGAGGAAGAGGCGTATGGAAATTTTGGAGACAATGATACAATGGCGGCTCATGTTGCCAGACTTGTGGAGGCAGATCTTTTAATCCTGATGTCGGATATCGAGGGACTTTATACAGATGACCCTCGGAAGAATCCAAATGCCAGATTTGTCCATACGGTGCGGTATATTGATGAGAAACTGGAGAGGATGGGAAAAGGAGCTGGAAGCGCTATGGGAACAGGAGGAATGGCGACGAAGATCGAAGCTGCGAAGGTTGCGACGAAGTCCGGGGCAGATATGGTTATTGCCAATGGAGCCAATATTTGTGCAATCAACGATATCATGGCAGGAAAGAAGATTGGAACATTGTTTATGGCAGAGAGGGAAAACGGGAGGAAAATCATATGAAATACATGGAACAAATCGGAATGAGAAGCAAGGCGGCGAGCAGGAGTATCGGCTTACTGGGACAGAACAGAAGAAACGAGGCGCTGAAACAGGCAGCAAAAGAATTGAAGAAACAAGCAGCATTTTTACTGGAAGAGAATCAAAAAGACATTGCGAATGCGAGAGAAAAAGGAATGAAGGAATCTCTTATAGACCGATTGATGCTGACTAGGGAACGCATTGCAGGAATTGCAGATGGGCTGTTACAGATTGCGGATCTGGAAGACCCAATCGGAATAGTGACGGATATGAAAGTGAGACCGAACGGACTTCGCATCGGAAAGAAAAGAGTGCCTCTGGGAGTTGTTGGAATCATCTATGAATCCAGACCAAATGTGACAGCAGATGCATTTGGTTTGTGCCTGAAATCAGGAAATGCTGTGATTTTAAGAGGTGGCAGTGATTGTATTTTTTCCAACAAGGCGATTGTGAGTGTGCTTCGAAAAGCACTTAACGCCACACAGATTGAGGAAGATGCGGTAATCCTGATTGAAAATACGGATCGTGCAGTGGCACAGGAGATAATGCGGATGAACACGTATATTGATGTGCTCATTCCGAGAGGTGGAGCAGGATTGATCCAAACAGTTGTAAAGAACAGTACAGTTCCGGTTATTGAGACAGGCACGGGCAACTGTCATATATATGTAGATGCGTTTGCAGATCTTCAGATGGCAGTGGAAATCATTGATAACGCCAAGACACAGCGCCTTGGTGTATGCAATGCATGTGAGTCGTTGGTGATTCATGAAGATGTGGCGTGTCAGGTCGTTCCGATGATCTGTGACAGGCTGACGCAAAAGGGAGTTGCAATTCGAGGAGATCAAACTTCGATGGCGATAGACGAAAGAATTACAACAGCATCGGACGATGACTGGGGGACGGAATATTTAGATAAGATGATTTCTCTGAAAGTCGTCTCTTCCATAGATGAAGCAATCGCCCATATCAATACGTATAATACTGGGCATTCGGAATCTATTATTACAGAGAATTATCGAAATGCACTGAAATTTCAGGATGAGATAGATGCAGCGGCAGTGTATGTGAATGCTTCGACGAGATTTACCGATGGATTTGAATTCGGTTTTGGGGCCGAGATTGGAATCAGTACACAGAAACTTCATGCGAGAGGTCCGATGGGATTGGACGCCCTTACGACAACCAAATATATTATTTTCGGAGATGGTCAGATTCGATAAAATGAAAAGAAATACTTGCATAATATGCAAAAACGATGTATACTTATGCAAGTATTTCTTTTGTGTATCGTAAAACGTTACTTTGGTAACGTGCGAAAGGTTTGTGTTGCATTTTGCGATGCAAGTGTTAAAATTAGAAAAAAGGAAGAAAGGATGTTGGTTGTATGATCAAAGTGGGAATTATTGGTGCCACCGGCTATGCGGGGGGAGAACTTGTCCGTATTTTAATGGGACATAAACATGCAGAAATCAAGTGGTATGGCTCCAGGAGTTATATTGATAAAAAGTATTGTGAAGTGTATCAGAACATGTTTCAGATTGTTGATGCAGTCTGTATGGATGATAACATGAAAGCGCTGGCAGATGAGGTGGATGTCATATTTACGGCGACACCGCAGGGGCTTTGCGCATCACTGATCGATGAGGAAATCTTGTCCAAAGTAAAAGTCATAGATCTGAGCGCAGATTTCCGTATTAAGGACGTGGAGACGTATGAAAAATGGTATGGGATCGAGCATAAAAGTCCTCAGTTTATCGAGGAGGCAGTGTATGGACTTTGTGAGATCAACCGTGAGGATGTAAAACATGCAAGACTTGTGGCAAATCCGGGATGTTATCCGACATGCTCAACACTGTCAGTTTATCCGCTCGCAAAAGAAGGACTGATTGACATGAGCACGGTTATTATTGATGCAAAATCAGGAACTTCTGGAGCCGGAAGAGGGGCGAAAGTGGATAATCTTTACTGTGAAGTGAATGAGAATATCAAAGCGTATGGGGTGGCTGTTCACCGACATACACCAGAGATTGAAGAACAGCTTGGCTATGCCGCAGGCGAGAACGTACTTTTGAATTTTACGCCACATCTTGTTCCGATGAATCGGGGAATTTTGGTGACGGCATATGCAGCCTTAAAGAAAACAGTGACCTATGAGGAAGTAAAGGCGATTTATGATAAGTATTATCAGAAAGAAAAATTTGTGCGTGTATTGGAAAAAGATGTCTGCCCGCAGACAAAATGGGTGGAGGGCAGCAACTATGTAGATGTGAATTTTAAAATCGATGAGCGGACGAACAGAATCATTATGATGGGAGCGATGGACAATCTTGTAAAAGGTGCGGCAGGTCAGGCGGTACAGAACATGAATCTGATGTTTGGACTGCCGGAGACGACAGGACTTGAGCTTGTTCCGATGTTTCCATAAAACAGTCAGGAGAAGGGTAACATGATTAGACAAATGACGATAGAAGATTATGAAGGTGTCTATGCACTGTGGATGAAGATTCACGGGTTTGGAATCCGGAGTATTGACGATTCGAAAGAAGGGGTCGAACGTTTTTTGAAACGGAATCCAACAACAAGTATTGTCGCAGTGGAGGATGAAAAGATTGTCGGAAGCATCCTGTGTGGACACGATGGAAGAAGGGGATGCCTCTATCATGTATGTGTGGACGAAGCGTATCGGATGCACGGAATCGGACGGAGTATGGTAGTGAAAGCGATGGAGGCATTAAAAGAAGAGAAGATTAATAAAGTATCATTGATTGCGTTTATGGAAAACGATATTGGAAATGCATTTTGGAATGAAATCGGATGGACGAAGCGGGAAGATTTAAATTATTACGAATTTACGTTGAATGAAGCAAATATTACTGCGTTTAATAAATAAAAAGGAGATGTGCATGATGAAGATTGTAAAAGGTGGAGTGACGAAAGCAAAAGGATTTGAGGCGGCAGGTGTCGAGGCAAATATCAAGTATCAGGGACGTACAGATATGGCGATCATTTTCAGCAAAGAGCCGTGTGTGGCGGCAGGAACATTTACGACGAATGTGGCAAAAGCGGCGCCGGTTACATGGGATCAGAAAATTGTAAAGGAAGGCAAAGCGGCACAGGCGATCATTGTGAATTCGGGGATTGCTAATGCCTGCACAGGGGCTGAAGGATACGGATACTGCAAAGATACTGCGGATGCGGCAGCGAAAGAGTTGGGGATTTCGGCAGACAGTGTTCTTCTTGGATCGACAGGAGTCATCGGAAAACAGCTTCCAATTGACCGCATCCAGGCAGGAGTAAAAATGCTTGCAGAGGCGAAAAGTGATACTGTTCAGGCCGGGACAGAGGCTGCAAAAGCAATTATGACGACAGATACCTGTGAGAAAGAGATTGCAGTGGAGATTGAGATTGGCGGCAAGACAGTCACGATTGGCGGAATGGCGAAGGGTTCCGGCATGATTCACCCGAATATGTGTACGATGCTGAGCTTTATCACGACAGATGCTGCGATTTCCAAAACAGCGCTTCAAAAAGCATTGAGTGAGGATGTCGACGATACTTATAACATGATTTCTGTGGATGGAGACACATCTACAAACGATACGGTGCTTGTCATAGCAAATGGAATGGCAGAAAACGAAAAGATTGTGGAAGGAACGAAGGAATACGAGGTGTTTGCAGAGGCGCTTCATGAGATTAATGAATATCTGGCAAAGAAGATTGCAGGAGATGGAGAAGGGGCGACTGCATTATTCGAAGTAAATGTTGTCGGAGCACAGACAAAGGAGCAGGCTGTCTTATTAAGCAAAGCAATTGCATGCTCGAATCTGACAAAGACAGCGATTGCGGGACACGATGCGAACTGGGGTCGTATTATCTGTGCGATGGGATACTCAGGAGCACAATTTGATCCAGAGAAAGTGGATTTGTTTTTTGAGAGTGCGGCAGGAAAGATTCAGATTGCAGAAAATGGAACTGCTGTAGATTACAGTGAGGAGAAGGCAACTGAAATTTTATCACAGCCGATTGTGACAGCAACAGCTGACGTTAAGATGGGTGATGCAAAAGCGACGGCATGGGGATGTGATCTGACACACGGATACATTGAAATTAACGCAGATTACAGAAGCTAATAAAGGGAGGAAAACGAAGATGAGTCCAAATATGCAAAAATTCTTAAGTAAAGCGGAGGTGCTGATCGAGGCGCTTCCATATATACAGAGATTTAACCGGAAAATTATTGTCGTAAAATATGGCGGAAGCGCCATGGTGGATGAAGACCTGAAAAGACGTGTCATAGAGGATGTAACCTTATTAAAACTTGTTGGGTTTAAGCCGATTATTGTGCACGGTGGTGGAAAAGAGATCAGCAAGTGGGTGGAAAAAGCAGGGATGAAGCCACAGTTTATCAACGGTCTGCGTGTGACTGATGCCGATACGATGGAAGTTGCTGAGATGGTTCTTGGAAAAGTGAATAAAAGTCTGGTACAACTTGTGGAGTCTCTTGGGGTTCGAGCAATCGGAATCAGCGGAAAAGACGGTGGATTGTTGAAAGTGGAAAAGAAACTGTCAGACGGCGCAGACATCGGATATGTGGGGGAAGTAACGCAGGTAAACGCTGAGATTTTGTACGATCTTTTGGAAAAAGACTTTTTGCCGATTGTATGTCCGGTTGGTCTGGATGATAATTTTGAGACTTATAACATCAATGCAGATGATGCGGCATGTGCGATCGCGCGTGCGATGGAGGCGGAGAAGCTTGCATTTTTGACAGATATCGAGGGAGTTTACAAAGATCCGAAAGATCCTAAGACGTTGATTTCGGAGCTGACGGTAGAACAGGCAGAAACGCTTATGAAAGAGGGCTACATCGGCGGAGGCATGCTTCCAAAGCTGCAAAACTGTATTGATGCGATTGAGAACGGTGTATCCAGAGTGCATATTTTGGACGGCAGAATCCCGCATTGTCTGTTGTTGGAAATCTTTACAAACAAAGGGATTGGAACTGCGATTTTAAAGGATGAAGAAAGTAGGTTTTACCATGAAAAATAATTATATTGAGACAGCAGAACAATCACTTCTTCATACATATAACCGTTATCAGATTGTTCTGGAAAAAGGAGAAGGCGTCTATCTGTATGACACAGAAGGAAAGAAATATTTAGATTTTGCAGCCGGAATTGCGGTATGTTCCCTTGGATATGGCCATCCTAAATATACAGAAGGTCTGAAACAACAAATGGAGAAGTTGTTACATACGTCCAATCTGTTCTACAGCGTGCCGTCAGCAAAAGCAGCAGAACATCTAAGACAAGTGTCTTGCATGGATCGTGTATTTTTTACAAACAGCGGAACAGAGGCGATTGAAGGGGCGCTGAAAGCTGCCCGAAAGTATGCTTATACGAAACAGAGTGGCCGGTATGAGTTTATTGCGATGAACCATTCCTTTCATGGAAGAAGTATGGGGGCGCTTTCCGTGACAGGTACAGAACAATATAGAAAACCATTTGAACCGTTGGTGGAAGGTGTAAAATTTGCCGATTATAATGATTTGGAAAGTGTGAAAGCACTTCTGTCTGACAAGACCTGTGCGATTATTTTGGAGACAGTGCAGGGGGAAGGCGGGATCTACCCGGCGGAAACCTCTTTTTTGGAAGGGCTTCGAGCGCTTTGCGACGAGCAGGATATTTTGCTTATCTTTGATGAGATTCAGTGCGGTATGGGAAGAACCGGATCTATGTTTGCATGGCAGGGATACGGAGTCAAACCAGATATTATGACGATGGCAAAGGCGATTGGAAACGGTGTGCCGGTAGGGGCATTTGCGATGACGGAGAAGGTCGCAAAGGCTTCGCTGCTCCCGGGAGATCACGGAACGACATACGGAGGAAATCCGCTTGTGTGTGCGGCGGTTGACACGGTGCTTCAGATTTTTGAAGAGGAACATCTGCTGGAGCATGTAAAGGAAGTGAGCGTCTATCTGGAAGAACAGTTAGATCAGCTTGTGAAAGAAAGCAGTGCTGTGAAAGAAAGACGCGGAAAAGGACTTATGCAGGGGCTTGTTTTGGAAAAACCGGTCACAGAAGTGATTCGAAAAGGAATGGAGCATGGGCTTATCACAATCTCTGCAGGAGGTAATGTGCTGCGCCTTGTACCACCGCTAGTGATCACAAAAGAACATGTGGATGAGATGATCGAGAAATTGTCAAAAGCGTTGGAAGAATAAAATTCAGAAGAATAAATAAAAACCCGATTCATTGGACAGACTAAAAGTGAAAAATTTTTAGGAGGGATCTCAATGATTGGGTTTTTTATTGCGTTAGTATCAGGTGCGCTGATGAGTGTACAGGGGGTGTTTAACACACAGGTGACGAAGACGACAGGAATGTGGGTGTCAAATGGATGGGTGCAGCTCAGTGCATTTGCGGTATGTCTTGTGGCATGGTTCATCGCCGGAAGAGACGATGTCATGACGATTGCAAAAGTAGAGCCGAAATATATGTTGCTTGGAGGTGTGATCGGAGCTGGGATTACATGGACGGTTATCAAGAGTATGGAGCAGTTAGGACCTGCAAAGGCGGCTCTTTTGATCGTGATTTCGCAGCTTATCATCGCATATGTCATTGAATTGCTGGGTCTGTTCGGTGTCGATAAACAGCCGGTTGACTGGAGAAAAATCGGTGGTATGGCGCTTGCTTTGATCGGTGTGGCTATCTTTCAATGGGAGCGTTAAAAGATTTCAAGGAAATGTAACAAGACTGTAAAAATTTGTTGTAATTTAAAAAGAAATTCGTTACAATAAGAATGTCTAAGCATAGAGGGGTGTCTGTAGTAGTTTATACTATGGAGGGTTTATGCAAAAGATTATAAAAACAAGTATTATATGGATCATTTTTATGTTGGGCTGCTGTGGGTGTCAGAAGAAGGAACAGCCGATACAAGAATTGGAAGAGATTGGATCTGAGAAGTCAGAGACATCCAAAAAAGAAGAGACAAAAGAGAAAAAGAGCATATATGTCTATGTCTGCGGAGCTGTTATGCAGGCAGGTGTATATGAGTTACAACAAGACAGCAGAGTGTATGAGGCGATACAAAAAGCAGGAGGATTTGCAGAGAATGCGGATATATCTGAGATTAATCAAGCCGCGCTTTTGCAGGATGAAGAACAGATTTATGTGCCGGCAGCGGGCGAAGTGGATCATTCATTAAAAGAAGAGGGCGAAGCAGGTGATGCGGGTGGGAAAGTCAATCTGAATACCGCCACAAAAGAAGAATTGATGACACTTGCCGGGATTGGCGAATCCAAAGCGGACAGTATTATAAAATATCGGGAAGAACATGGGAAATTCCAATCCATAGAGGATATTAAGCAGATTGAAGGAATTAAAGACGGTGTCTTTCAGAAAATAAAAGATCTTATTACAGTTTAAATATAGAGGGAGATAAACAATGGGAAAAAGGGTATTAGTTGTAGATGATGAAAAATTAATTGTAAAAGGGATTCGTTTCAGCCTGATGCAGGACGGTATGGAAGTGGACTGTGCCTATGATGGGGAGGAGGCATTGGAACTTGCGAAGAATAACGAATATGATCTGCTCCTTTTAGATGTCATGCTGCCAAAGATGGATGGATTTGCAGTATGCCAGCAGATTCGTGATTTTTCTGATGTGCCGATTGTCATGCTGACTGCAAAAGGAGATGACATGGATAAGATTTTGGGGCTGGAATATGGTGCGGATGATTATATTACAAAACCATTTAACATTTTGGAAGTGAAAGCAAGAATCAAAGCCATTATGAGAAGAACCGGAAGAAAAGAAGAAAAAACGGTAGAAAGTAATGTTTTGGTCAAACATGATATGAAGATCGACTGTGAGAGCAGAAGAGTGTTTATTCAGGAGCGAGAGATCAATCTGACAGCGAAAGAATTTGATCTTTTGGAACTGCTCGCAAAGAATCCGGATAAAGTATACAGCAGAGAAAAGCTGTTGAATCTGGTATGGGGATATGAGTACCCGGGAGACGCAAGAACGGTAGATGTACATATCAGACGTTTGAGAGAAAAAATAGAGAAACATCCAAGTGATCCGAAATATGTATATACGAAGTGGGGAGTTGGTTACTATTTTAGGGGTTAAATGGCAGATTAAAAGTAAACTTATTAAAAGTCTGCGTTCCAGACTTGTTCTGCTCATTATGATTACCAGTATACTTCCGTGTATCGTATTGAAAGAGACGCTTTTGAAGCAGTATGAGGAGAATGCGGTTTCACTAAAAAGTGCTGAAGTACAGAATCAGGGAACGATTCTGTGTAATCAGTTGAGCAGTTCTAATTACTTGGAAGGAACTGCTTCAGAGGCAATCAACTCAGAGATTTTGCAGTTGTCGAATATTTATAATGGGCGAGTGATGGTGATTGACTCAGAATATCGCATTGTGAAGGACACTTTCGGAACAGAAGAAGGAAAGACGATCATCTCCTCTGATGTTGTTCAGTGTTTTGACGGGAAATCGACGAACCATTATGATGCGAAGGAGCGTTATATTGAGGTGACGTCCCCTATTATGGCGGGAAGCGGTAAAGAGATTATCGGAGTTGTTCTCATTAGCATCTCTGCGGATAGTATTTTGGATACATTGGAGATGCTGGAATCAAATGCCAATATTATTTTAGGGATGACAGTATTACTTTTGGTTGTCATAGTATCGTTTCTTTCTAATAAGATGGTCAAACCGTTTGCGAGAATCACTCAGGCGATTGAGGATGTGACAGAAGGGTATGACAATGACTATCTGAAAGAGAATGCCTATACGGAAACGAAACAGATTTCTGATGCGTTTAACAAGATGTTGGGACGTTTGAAGGTATTGGATGACTCTAGACAGGAGTTTGTATCCAATGTGTCGCATGAATTGAAGACGCCGCTTACGTCTATGAAAGTACTTGCAGATTCACTTCTTGCACAGGAGGATGTGCCGGTGGAACTATATCAGGAATTTATGGGAGATATTACAGAGGAGATTGAGCGTGAGAACAAGATTATCAACGATTTACTCTCTCTTGTAAAGATGGATAAGACAGCCTCTGATCTGAATGTAAAACCGGAGAATATTAACGAGTTGGTAGAACGGATATTGAAGCGGGTGCGCCCGATTGCGGCAGTGCGCAATATAGAAGTTGTGTTTGAAAGTTTTCGACCGGTAACAGCAGAAGTCGATGAAGTAAAGCTTTCTCTTGCTATATCGAATTTAGTGGAGAATGCAATCAAGTACAATAAAGAAGATGGGTGGGTACATGTGTCACTCAACGCGGATCACAAATATTTTTATGTGAAGGTTGCAGATTCTGGAATTGGAATACCGGAGGAGTCGATTGAACATATTTTTGAGAGATTTTATCGTGTGGATAAATCGCACTCTAGAGAGATTGGCGGAACAGGGCTTGGATTGGCGATTGCGAGAAATGCGATCGTCATGCACCGTGGAGCTGTGAAGGTATACAGTGAAGAGGGGACAGGAACAACCTTTACCGTGCGTGTTCCACTGAACTATATTGTGTAAATGCAGGCGGAGAAAAGGGGAATGACATGAAAAAAAGAATATATGCAGCGGTGTTGTTTCTGTGCATGATACTTGCAAGTGGCTGTACGTCAGGGAAACATATGGAAGATGCGGGAATGTATATTTACTATCTGAATACCGATGATGATGCGTTGGAAAAGCAAGAGTATGAAAACAACTCGGAGAAAGCGGAGACTGTCGTGAAAGATATGCTTAAGGAGCTTAAAAAAGCGCCGGAGTCGATTGAGATGAAGTCGGTATTCCCAAAAGAAGTCAAGGTGGAATCATTCGAGATCAAAGACAATTGTCTGGAATTGCATTTTAATAAAGCATATGAAAAAATGAAAAAGTCAAGGGAAGTACTTTGCAGGGCGGCAGTTGTGCAGACGCTTGTTCAGGTTGATGGCATTGATTTTGTATCTTTTTATGTTGGTGATGACGTGCTGAAAGATCGAGAAGGTATACCGATTGGATTGATGAGTGCGGATGATTTTGTACAAAATACAGGATCTTCTTTGAGCAGTTATCAAGTGACGTCGCTGAATCTTTATTTTTCAAACGAGGATGGAACAAAACTTGTGAGTGAAAAGATTAATGACGTGCATTACAGCAGCAATACCTCTATCGAAAAATTGATTGTGGAACAATTGATGCGGGGGCCGGCATCCAGCAAGGCGCAGGCGACGATCCCGAAGGACACAAAGCTGCTGGGAGTATCTGTAAAAGATGGCATTTGCTATGTGAATCTGGATTCCACATTTTTGACGGAAGGTTATAATCAGAAGCCGGAGGTGGCAATTTACTCGACTGTAAATTCCATTATCGAAAGTGGGAATGCGAGCCGTGTACAGATATTGGTCAACGGTGCAAGTGATGTGACGTATAAGGGAAGTATCCAATTGGATCGTCCCTTGGAATGGAATTCAGAATTAATCGAGGAGAAAAAAGAAGAATGAAAAAAAGACCATTATGTTATGTGTGTCTGGTCTTTTTACTGATAAAAAGCGTGCTCCTGCTTCTGACAGGCGGGCAGTCGGGAGGACTGTCTGCCGATTCTATTTTTCAGGAAGAGAAAGAAAAAGAAGTCATCTTGCAGGGGCAGGTATATCAAAAGACGAGCACATCAAAGATGCAGATCTTATATCTAAAAAACAATTCTATAAACAGTCAAAATGAATCATTTTATGAATCCAAGATAATAGTATATGATAAGACATTTCAAAATATTGCGATTGGGAAAACGGTCAAATTGCGTGGGAAAGCCAATGTGTTTGAAACGGCACACAATCCGGGGAATTTTGACCAAAGGCAATATTATGCAAAACAAAATATTTATGGCATGGTCTGGGGTGAACAGATTATGGAAGTGAGTGGAAAGACTAATCGACTTATGAATTCTCTTTACAGTCTGAAGCAGGCATGGAAGGAGAAGCTGACAGAGACGATGGGTGAAAAAAATGGCGCTGTTTTAAGTGCGATTTTATTGAGTGAGAAGAAGGAGATGGATGCAGAGATCAAGGAGCTGTATCAGAAAAATGGGATAGGACATGTTTTGGCAATTTCAGGACTTCATATATCTTTTATTGGACTGAGTGTGTATCAGATTTTTCGAAAAGTCGGAAGTCCTTATTTTGTTGCCGGGATCGGATCTGGTATACTGCTTTTTCTGTATGTCTTAATGATCGGTTTATCTGTGTCAGTGATACGTGCTGCGATTATGCTTTTACTTCGCATTGGTGCAGATATGACAGGAAGAGTCTATGATATGGCTACTGGATTATTCTTCGCAGGGGCAGTGACTGTTCTTTGGCAGCCATTATACCTTGCAGACGCCGGATTTTTACTCTCATACGGAGCGATACTTGGGATCTTAACCATTCTTCCTGCAATAGAAAAACTGTTCCCGTGCAAATATCAGATTGTGAAAGGGATGTATGCGAGCATAGGCATTAATCTAATGCTGTTTCCGGTGCTTTTGTACTTTTATTTTGAATTTCCACTATATTCACTTTTATTGAATATAGCAGTGATACCGATGATGTCGTGGGTTCTGGGACTTGGACTTATCGGCAGCTTGTTTTTGCCAATCTGTCAGCCGATAGGTATGGTTTTGGTAAAAGTGTGTGGAATATTTTTGGAACTGTTTGAGTGGATGAGTCGATTCGCAGGACGATTGCCGGGGGCGAGAATGGTGTTTGGACAGCCGGCGTGGTGGCAGATCAGTGCTTACTATCTTTTCGTATTTGGGAGTGTTATTCTTGTGTTGAAATGTAACAAAAAAGAATTGTTTCGGTTTCTTAGAAGGAGTGTGTGGTGTGTGTTTCCAATGATTCTGTTTTGGTTTTCCATCGGTCATGGGACAGGAGGAAAGCTTTTCGTGACGGTAATTGATGTGGGACAGGGAGACGGTATTCTGCTTCGAGGACCGAAAAATGGAACTTACCTGATTGACGGGGGAAGCAGTGATGTCAAAGAAGTAGGGAAATATCGGATAGAACCTTTTTTGAAATCACAGGGGATTGGAACTTTAGACTATGTCCTGATCTCGCATGGAGACAGTGATCATTACAGTGGCGTTGAGGAGATGATCACAAGACAGGATGTCGGGGTAAGAATCAAAAACCTTGTGCTTCCGGCAACTTATCAACAAGATGAGGCGTTAACAAAACTCTCAGCACTTGCAAAAAAAGCTGGAATAAGGGTGTTGGTAATTCGTCCCGGCATGAGACTCCAGGAAGGGGATCTTCAGGTGACCTGCATTCAACCAGAGGAGGAGTTCCCAGGGGAAATCGGAAATGCTTCCTCTATGGTACTTGATATCTGTTATCAGAAGTTTGGTATGCTTTGTACAGGTGATGTTGAGGAAAAAGGGGAGGAAATTTTGCTGGAGCAGGTGGAAAAAAAGGTGTATTCGGTGCTGAAAGTGGCACATCACGGGTCAAAAAATTCGACCAAGGAAGAGCTTTTAAAGATAATCCAGCCAAATATTTCGCTAATCTCGGCTGGGAAAGGAAACCGATACGGGCATCCGCATAAAGAGACACTGGAGAGACTGAACGCTATAGACAGTGCGGTTTATAGTACAATTGAAAATGGGGCGATCACATTGAAAAGTGATGGAAATACGCTTTCGATTGTCGGATTTCATTGACATTTCAGAAGCTTGCATTTAGACTAAGAGAAGATAAAGTAGATGGAGTGTAGTGAATATGAAAAGTCTGAATGAAGATTTGAAAACCGGACAATTGAAACAGATATATCTTTTGTATGGCGAAGAGGCATATTTAAAAAAACAGTATAAAGACAAGCTGCACTATGCGATTGTTCCACCGGATGATACGATGAATTACGCATACTATGAAGGAAAAGGAATTAACGCGAAAGAAGTCATTGATCTTGCTGAGACGCTGCCGTTTTTTGCAGAGCGCAGATTGATTATTTTGGAAAACAGCGGATTTTTTAAGAATGCGTCTCCGGAACTTTCGGATTATATCAAGGAACTTCCGGAGACCACTTCTATGATTTTTGTCGAGAGTGAGATCGATAAGCGAGGGAAGCTTTATAAGGCGGTAAAAGATAAAGGAAGGGTCGTGGAGCTCGGACGGCAGGATGAGTCGACACTTCTTCGGTGGATTGCGGGGAGTGTGAGGCGCGAGAATAAGCAGGTCACGGAGCAGGTAATTCGGTTCTTTTTGACAAAGGTTGGAACTGATATGGAGAATATCCAAAGGGAACTGGAAAAATTATTCTGCTATACATTGGACAAGTCGGAGATTACCGCACAGGATGTGGAAGAGATCTGTACGACACAGATTACAAATCAGATCTTTGATATGGTCAATGCAGTTGCAGAAAAGCAGCAGAGAAAGGCACTTGATTATTATTATGATCTAGTGGCGCTGAAAGAGCCGCCGATGCGAATTTTGTTCTTGTTGACCAGACAGTTTCGACTGCTTTTGGAAGTTAAGGACATGGACAAAAGAGGATATCCACGAAAAGAGATTGCATCAAAAGTGGGATTGCATCCATTTGTAGTGGGAAAATATCAGGAGCAGGCAAGGGCATTTTCAAGCAAGGCACTTCGTGAAATTATTGAAGACAGCGTGGATATGGAAGAGGCTGTCAAGACGGGGCGGCTGAGTGATATGCTTGGGGTAGAGCTGTTTATAATGAAGTATTCCGCAAAATAATGTTTTTATAGTGGAATCCCGTTTGAAATTACGTTATAATAAAAAATTGTGAGAAAGTAATAGTTGGAGGAATAACAGTGGCAGGAATAGATCAGAGTAAAATACGAAATTTTTGTATTATTGCGCATATTGACCATGGAAAGTCAACATTGGCAGACCGGATCATTGAGAAGACCGGATTATTGACAAGCCGTGAGATGCAGTCTCAGGTGCTTGATAACATGGAATTGGAACGCGAGCGTGGAATTACGATCAAAGCGCAGACGGTTCGTATTGTATATAAGGCAAAAGATGGTGAAGAATATATATTTAATTTAATTGATACTCCGGGGCATGTGGATTTCAATTATGAAGTTTCCCGAAGCCTTGCGGCGTGTGACGGGGCGATTCTTGTCGTGGATGCGGCACAGGGAGTAGAGGCGCAGACATTGGCAAATGTATATCTGGCATTGGATCATGATTTGGATGTTGTGCCGGTGATTAATAAGATCGACCTTCCAAGTGCGGATCCGGAACGGGTGATAGAAGAGATTGAGGATGTCATCGGAATCGAGGCGGAAGATGCACCGCGTATTTCTGCAAAAACAGGACTGAATATCGAAGATGTACTAGAGCAGATCGTGGCAAAGATTCCGGCGCCGACAGGAGATCCGAAAGCTCCGCTTCAGGCGTTGATTTTTGATTCTCTGTATGATTCCTATAAGGGAGTGATTGTGTTTTGCCGTATCAAAGAAGGAACGGTGAAAAAAGGGACATCGATTCAGATGATGGCGACAGGAGCGAAGGCAGAAGTCGTGGAAGTTGGATATTTTGGGGCGGGGCAGTTCATTCCTTGCGAGGAATTAAGTGCGGGAATGGTTGGATATATTACCGCCAGTTTGAAAAATGTGAAAGATACTCGTGTTGGTGATACCGTGACAGATGCGAACAGACCTTGCAAAGAACCACTTCCGGGATATAAAAAGGTGCAGCCGATGGTATACTGCGGACTCTATCCGGCAGATGGGGCGAAATATCAGGATTTGAGAGATGCGCTGGAAAAACTGCAGCTCAATGACGCCGCACTTCAGTTTGAGCCGGAGACATCGATTGCACTTGGATTTGGTTTCCGATGTGGTTTTTTAGGATTGTTGCATTTGGAAATTATTCAGGAGCGTTTGGAGAGAGAGTACAATCTGGATCTTGTGACAACCGCTCCGGGCGTTATTTACAAAGTTTATAAGACAAATGGAGAAGTGATTGAACTGACAAATCCGTCGAATCTTCCGGATCCGGCTGAAATCGATTATATGGAAGAGCCGGTTGTGAAAGCTGAGATTATGGTTACGTCTGAATTTATCGGAGCGATCATGGATCTTTGCCAGGAACGTCGAGGGATTTATCAGGGAATGGAGTATATCGAAGAGACAAGAGCAGTGCTTCGCTATATTCTTCCTTTGAATGAGATTATTTATGATTTCTTCGATGCGTTAAAATCGCGTTCTAGAGGATATGCGTCATTTGACTATGAGATGGCAGGATATGAACGGTCAGAACTTGTGAAATTGGATATTCTTATTAATAAAGAAGAAGTCGATGCATTATCTTTTATTGTCCATAGTGGGACTGCATACGAACGTGGACGTAAGATGTGTGAAAAATTAAAAGAAGAGATTCCAAGACAGCTGTTTGAGATTCCGATTCAGGCGGCAATCGGAAGCAAAGTCATCGCGCGGGAGACAGTGAAGGCGATGCGAAAAGACGTGCTGGCAAAATGCTACGGTGGTGATATTTCCCGTAAGAGAAAGCTTTTGGAAAAGCAAAAAGAAGGGAAGAAGAGAATGCGTCAGGTTGGAAACGTAGAGATTCCGCAGAAAGCATTCATGAGCGTGTTGAAACTAGATGATAAATAGTAATTGGGGACGTAGTAAAATTGAATTTTACTACGTCCCCAATTAAATGTGACCCTGTCCCTTTTTGGAGGTGGATAATGAAAAACGAACTGGAATTATATCTTCATATTCCGTTTTGTGTAAGGAAATGTGCCTACTGTGATTTCCTTTCAAGCCCGGAAAATGGGGAAACAATAGAAAATTATGTGGAGGCACTGATAAGAGAGATCAAAGCTTACCAAGCCCTGTCCCTAAATGACATAGTAGTGACTATTTTTTTGGGTGGAGGTACGCCGTCTGTTTTAGAAGGAAATCAAATGGAGCGAATTTTTGAGGCGTTACATGAGGTGTTTGAGATTGCAGAAGATGCAGAGATTACAGTGGAGGCAAATCCTGGAACCGTGACACAAGAGAAGCTGTCTGCCTATCGAAAACTTGGTATCAATCGTATCAGTTTTGGTTTACAGTCGGCAGACAATGGAGAATTGAAGCTACTTGGAAGAATCCATACATATGAGCAATTTTTGGAAAGCTATGAGATGGCAAGAACGGCAGGATTCACGAATATCAACATAGATTTGATTTCGGCAATTCCAAAGCAGACAGTAAGAAGCTGGGAAGAGACACTAAAGCGAATTATACGCCTCAAGCCGGAACATATTTCGGCATATAGTTTGATTATTGAAGAGGGCACGTCATTCGCAAAACTGTATGGAGAAGGCAGCCCACTGGAGCGAGATCTTCCAAGTGAGGAGGAAGAGCGTCTCATGTATGAAAAGACCGAAGAAATATTAGGCGAAAATGGATATCATCGTTATGAGATTTCCAATTATGCAAAAGAGGGAATGGAATGTCGGCATAATTTAGGATACTGGGAACGGAAAAATTATCTAGGACTCGGACTTGGAGCGTCGTCTTTATTAGATAACAGACGTTATAGTAATACTGAGAATCTAAGAGAATATACAGAGTGTGCAGGACAGCCAGAGAAGATCAGAAAAAACACAGAGCATCTGACGGAGGAAGAGCAGATGGAAGAATTTATTTTTTTAGGACTTCGGAAGATGAATGGCATTTCAGAACAGGCTTTTTGGAATTGTTTCCAAAAAACAATTTGGGACTGCTACGGAGAAAATATCAGGAAAGTCATGGAAAAAGGTTTGTTAAAGCAACGGGAAGGCTGTTTAAGTCTGACAAAAAAAGGAATCGATGTGAGTAACTATGTATTTGCAGAAATACTATATCAATAAAAATGCTGATTACATGAGGGAGGAAGCAAAAAATGACATACGAAGAATTATTAGAAAACGCAAGACCAGAGATGGGAAAATATTGTAAGGCATGTCCGGTATGTAACGGGAAGGCGTGTGGGAACCAGATGCCGGGACCGGGAGCAAAAGGTGTGGGAGATACGGCAATTCGCAATTATGAAAAATGGAAGGATATCCGTATTAATATGGATACACTCTGCGCAAATAAGAAGGTAGATACAAGTCTCAATATTTTTGGAAAATCATTCAGATATCCGTTTTTTGCGGGGCCGGTCGGAGCGGTAAATCTACACTATGGAGAAAAATATAATGATGCATCTTACAATGAGGTGCTGGTTTCGGCTTGTGCTAAGGCGGGGATTGCTGCTATGACAGGTGATGGAGTCAATGCAGATGTGATGAAATGTGCGACAGAGGCAATCAAAAAATCAGCAGGCATTGGAATTCCGACTGTAAAACCTTGGAATTTGGAAACGGTTAAAGAAAAAATGAGATTAGTAGAAGATTCCGGGGCATTTGCTGTTGCAATGGACGTGGATGCGGCGGGACTTCCATTTTTGAAAAATATGACTCCGCCAGCAGGAAGAAAATCCGTGGAAGAGTTACATAAAATTGCGGCATCAACCCGCGCCCCGTTTATTGTGAAAGGGATCATGACTGTGAGGGGAGCACTGAAAGCAGAGGCAGCAGGAGCAGATGCGATTGTCGTGTCGAATCATGGAGGGCGTGTGCTGGATCAATGTCCGGCTACCGCAGAAGTTCTGGAAGAGATTGCAAAAGCAGTAAAGGGGAAAATGAAGATTTTTGTGGATGGAGGAATCCGCTCCGGTGTGGATGTGTTTAAAGCATTGGCACTTGGTGCAGACGGTGTGATTATCTGTCGTCCATTTGTAACGGCTGCGTACGGAGGAGGCACAGACGGAGTGCAATTATATATAGAAAGAATCGGTTCAGAGCTTGCGGATACGATGGCAATGTGTGGAGCAAATAGTTTAAAAGAAATTACAAAGGATATGATATGGCGATGAAAAAGACAACATTAATGACGGAGGGAAATATTTGGAAACAGATTCTGTTCTTTTCCATTCCTCTGATTTTGGGAAATCTGCTTCAGCAGCTTTACAATACAGCAGATTCCATTATTGTAGGAAATTTTGTGGGAAGTGAGGCGTTGGCTGCAGTCGGTTCCAGTGGATCGCTGATCAATCTTTTGATATCGTTCTGCATGGGAGCGTCTGCGGGTGCCGGAGTAGTCATTGCCCAGTATTATGGTGCGAACGACAAAAAGAGAGTGCAGGATGCAGTGCATACAACATTGGCGATTGCAGTGGTGACAGGAGCAATCCTGTCTATTGTAGGAATAGTGGCAAGTCCGCTGCTCTTGCAGTGGATGGGAACTCCGAAGGAGGTTATGCCGAATTCGGTTATGTATCTGCGGATTTTCTTCGGAGGACTTGTGTTCAATGTGATTTACAATATGGCAGCTGGAATTTTAAATGCGGTCGGCAATTCCAAACGTTCCTTGGTTTATTTGGCAATCGCATCTGTTTCTAATATCGTATTGGATCTTGTGTTTGTCATGGGATTGCATATGGGTGTGGCAGGTGTTGCGATTGCAACAGATATCAGTCAGGTGTTGTCAAGCATTTTCATCCTACGTTTTTTGACGCGTGTAGATGAACCATATCGTGCGGAACTGAAAAAGATAAGATGGGATGTCCCGATGGCAAACCGTATCATCAAAATCGGTTTGCCGACTGGAATTCAGAACATGGTCATTTCGTTCTCAAATGTGCTGATTCAGTCTAGCGTGAATGGATTTGGAGCGAAAGCGATGGCTGGATTTGCGGCTTATATAAAAGTAGACGGATTTAATATTCTTCCGGTGATGAGCTTTAGTATGGCTGCAACTACATTTACCGGACAAAATATCGGTGCTGGCAAGATTGACCGTGTAAAGAAAGGAATGTGGGTGACTCTTTGCATGGGGATTGTTTATACAATCGTGACGGGAGTGCTGCTGCTTAGTTTCTCACATCAGATTATTGGCATATTTACAAAAGATGCGGATGTAATTTATTTTGGGACATTGGCGATGTGGTATTTCTGTCCGTTCTATTCACTGCTGAGCATCATGCATGAGATGGCGGGAACCATTCGTGGAACCGGGAAAACAATTCCGCCGATGGCAATCATTTTATTCTCGCTCTGCATTTACAGGGTGTTGTGGGTACAGTTTGTGGTTCCGCACTTTGACAGTATCCGTGGAGTTTACATAGCATATCCAATTTCCTGGGCAATTGGGGCGGCTTTGATGGTGCTGTATGCGTGGAAAGGGAAATGGATTCCGGGAAAAGAAGGATAGATGTGAGTGTGGCGATATCATAGAGGTGAAACAGTTCAGCCATACACAAAGTCTGCAAAAAATGTAAAAAAAATATAAACTAGGTTGACAAACGAAAACCGGAGTGTTATCTTAATAATCGTAAGGTGTTAGCACTCGAAAGAATAGAGTGCTAATAGAAAAAACCGAGAAGGAGGGTGGACATGAAATCGAATCATGAATTAGATGATCGTAAGATGAAGATTTTGCAGACGATCATCAAGACATATTTGGAGACAGGTGATCCGGTTGGTTCCAGAACAATTTCCAAATACACAGATTTGAATTTAAGCTCAGCGACTATTCGCAATGAGATGGCGGATTTGGAAGATTTGGGATACATCATGCAGCCTCACACATCGGCAGGTCGTATTCCATCAGACAAAGGATATCGGTTGTATGTAGATATGCTGATGGAAGAAAAAGAGCAGGAAGTTACAGAGATGAAAGAACAGATGCTTGTGAAAGCAGACAAGATGGATCAGCTTTTAAAGCAGGCGGCAAAAGTTTTGGCAGCCAACACGAATTACGCGACGATGATTTCCGCTCCGACATATAATAGAAACAAATTAAAATTCATTCAATTATCTCAGGTTGATGAGAATCAGATTATTGCAGTCATTGTCATGGAGGGAAACATCATTAAGAATAAGATTGTGACTGTTTCAGAAACACTGAGCAATGAGACCTTACTAAAGCTTAACATGCTTCTGAATACGAACCTCAATGGAATGGCAATCGAGGAGATCAACTTAGGGATGATCGCAAGATTAAAAGAGCAGGCAGGGATTCACAGTGAAGTGATCAGCGATGTTCTTGATGCGGTGGCAAATACCATTCAGCTTGACAACGATTTGGAAATCTATACAAGCGGTGCAACGAATATTTTTAAATATCCGGAACTGAGCGACAATCAAAGCGCACAGGAGATTATCAGTGCCTTCGAGGAAAAGCAACAGCTCGCAGAGCTTGTGACACAGACACTTTCCAGTCAGGAGAACAAAGGAATTCAAGTCTATATCGGCAATGAAACACCGGTACAGACAATGAAGGACTGCAGTGTCGTGACAGCGACCTATGAATTGGGAGAGGGAATGCAGGGAACGATAGGAATTATCGGACCAAAGAGAATGGATTATGAAAATGTAATGACAACGCTGAAGACTCTGATGGTAGAGTTGGATGCAATATTCCATAAAGAACATTAGAAAGGTGGAACGATCCATTGGAAAAAGAATTTAGCAAAGAAGAGATGGTAAAAGAAGCCGTGGAGGAAGCGAAAAAAGCGGCTAAAGAGCAGCAGACAGAGATGGAAGAGACATCAGAAGAGGTAACTGACGAAGAACTTGCGGAAGAGAAAGATTCAGAAGCAGGGGAAGACGGTGCAGAAAAGAAAGACAAAAAGTTATTCAAACGCAAACCGAAAAAAGATAAAAAGGATGAGCAGATTGAAGAACTTACTGATAGACTGACAAGACAGATGGCAGAATTTGATAATTTCCGCAAGCGTACAGAGAAAGAAAAATCAGCGATGTATGAAGTTGGAGCAAAAGATATTATCGAAAAGATATTGCCGGTGATCGACAATTTTGAGAGAGGTCTTAGCGCAGTGACAGAAGAACAAAAGGATGATTCTTTTGTGACAGGTATGGAGATGGTCTACAAACAGATCATGACAACGCTCGACGGAGTCGGGGTAAAAGTAATTGAGGCAGTAGGACAGGAATTCAATCCGGATCTTCACAATGCAGTGATGCATGTGGAGGACGAGGAAGCAGGTGAGAATATCATCGTAGAAGAATTCCAAAAAGGATACACTTATAGAGACAGTGTCGTAAGACACAGTATGGTAAAAGTAGCAAACTAAACCTAGAGCACTTAGCAAGGTGTTTTCGAGCTTAGTGCGAAGGTTGTCCGAAGGAACTTGGCGAGGTATTTCACGAGCCTAGTGAATCGGACTTCCTTATAAAAACCAAGAAAATGGAGGACAAAATCATGGGAAAAATTATTGGTATTGACTTAGGAACAACAAACAGCTGTGTAGCAGTTATGGAAGGTGGACAGCCAACTGTTATCGCCAACACAGAAGGTG